>Ga0316630_10000015_pt1 | contig 43954 bp, 58 predicted proteins | sample OWC_May_M1_C1_D6_FD_207658 | JGI IMG/M metagenome (GOLD analysis project Ga0316630, IMG submission 207658) | Wetland soil microbial communities from Old Woman Creek delta, Ohio, United States - OWC_May_M1_C1_D6_A | ecosystem: Environmental > Terrestrial > Soil > Wetlands | place: USA: Ohio...
GCGGCAATTGCGCCTCTATGGCGACAACGGCGACTTGGTGATCAGGGTATTCGAGCAACAACTTGCCATTGGTGCGACAGCTGCCGATACGATGCATGCGATGGAGCAAAAGATAATCCAGCTCGGTCCGCAAAAAGTTTCCGCTCACTGCATAGACGATGCGGACCGGGAGGTTCTCGATATTGCGCCGTTATCGATACCGGATTCAAGAAAGAAGGCTTTCGAAAGTGCGGTCAGTAGCGCATCCGGGGTAACAAAATTCATCAAGTATCCGATCGACCCCGCATATCATATTGAGCTGAAAAAAGGTTAATTCCTGATTTTAAAAGGAGGCAATCATGGGAAATATATTTGAAAGTGTCGGGGCATTATTGACGAATGGAATCAGCGGGACTGTGGGCGGCCTCGCAAAGGATATCCGGACCGCGATTACCGGAAAGGAGGCCATCACCTCCGAAGAACGTACAGCGATCCTGGACCGGATACAGGAGATTGAAAAACTCACTCTGCAGGCTGATCAGGCAATCATTGCGGGACAATTGAAAATCAATGAAGTCGAAGCAGGATCGAACTCCCTTCTCAAAGGCGGATGGCGTCCGATGGTCGGTTGGGTTTGCGTTATAGGCCTATTCTACCAGTTCATAATACGTACCATATTTCCATGGTGCATTGATGTGGTCGTGAATGTTACACATTCAACGATCATTATTCCGGCTCTTCCAAGTCTTGATATGGGAACGTTAATGGTCCTTCTTTCCGGGATGCTTGGTCTCGGAGGGTTTAGAACATTTGAAAAAGTGAAAAAAATATAATTCGAAATATTTAGTATCATCAAAAATTAACAAAGGAGAATGTGATGGAAAAGCTGAGTCTGCGGGATCGATGTGATGCCAACGTCCAAAGGATCGGCGGCATAAAAGAATCACTTGGGTTGAGGGGGATTTTTACCGCCGTCTGCCGGGATAGAAACGGCGATGAAAAATGGCGTGAGACCATGAACAATACGATTATGACCCTGGGCAAGAATGCGGCGCTCGATGCGTTCCTGGCAGGATCGGGGTATACGGTGACCGGGCCGTATATGGGGCTCATCAGCAGCGTGGGCTATTCGGCAATCGCCGCGGCCGATACGATGTCCAGTCATGCGGGATGGGCGGAGGCAGGTGTTACCACCAATTATCCTCTCTATAACGGCGACAGAAAAACATGCGTTTTTGCAGCGGCCTCCGGAGGTTCGAAGGCACTTTCTACGGGATTGGTATTTACCTGTGAGACGACAGGCGGCACGGTGAAGGGAATGTTTCTTGTTTTCAGTTCCGGCGCTGTCGCAACGAAAGGTGATACCAACGGCGTGCTCCTTTCGGCTGGACTTTTCACCGGAGGGGATAAGGTTCTTGGTGTCGGGGATACGGTGACCGTGTCGTATACCATGAGCGCCTGAGAAAAAATATGGGCAGCGGAAGCTCAATTTCCGCTGCCCATAAGCAGTTTTTTTAGTGATTATCGGCTTTATAATTTTAATTTTCGGTTGAGGTGAAAAAATGAATAAAAACATACTTATAGTATTGTTTATTTTATTCATATTTGTAAATGCCTTTGCTGGATGGTTCGATTCTAACTGGCTTTATCGCAAAGTGATTGTGATAGACAATACGGGCAATGCCAAAACATTGGCCAATTACCAGGATACCATAATCCTGCGATCGGCCAATACCGATTTTTCAAAAATAGATGAATATGGTCGTGATATCAGGATCACCGACGTCAACGGGATAACACTTATCGATCATAAAATAAATGCCTGGAATGAAGCGGCGGGGTGCACGCTGACATTTGAAGTCCCGTCAATTACTGCCTCAGCACTCGATACCATATATATGTATTACGGATATACGGGGTCCATAAACTTAAAATTTGGCATCATGACCGACGCGCACGGAATTACGACTCCATGGGCAAGGACATACGGAACTTTTGCAGTGCAGAATATTGATACGTTTGTGAATAGAATGGACAATTTTTTCAAACCGAATTTTATTGTCGGTCTCGGCGACTGGAAGGTTGACATTAATCATGCGACCGACAGCGCCGCCCTATTTGCCGTAAAAACGGCTTATAACGCCCTCGACAGTGCTCATTATTACGTAATGGGAAACCACGACACCATAAATATCGGAGAGGCTCTTTTCTGTGGAGTCACAGGGATTGATTCTGCGAGGATTGGATTTGACAAGGGGAATTATCATATCATATGCATACGCACCGGGGCAACGGCCGTCATTTCGTCTGCTGATTCTGCATGGATAGTTGACAATCTTGCGGCGACTTCAAAAAAGTGCCTATTGTTCATCCACCAACCTCTTGACGACCAGGATTCTGCATTGAATTTTTATTTTAATGGCGGAAGTAATCTTATTTCAAATCGTGCGAATATTAGGGCAAAACTGGAGTCGAGTGGAAAGGTTGCTGCTGTCTTTCAAGGTCACTATCATTGGAAGTACATTTCAAATATTGGCGGAATACCGTACTTCACGGTCACGTCAATCATCGAGGCCAATTCCAAAAAGTACGCCCAAGCAACTATTTATGGTGATCAGTATCTTGTCGTTGATTTTAAGCAGGGTTCCGGAGTGACAACCGATATGATAGTATGGGATTTTGTAAATAAGGTCTGGGTTAACAATGGAGATTCGGTTTATCTAAAGTACGACGACTTCGACGGAGGAAAGCCGGGGTGGTCAGAGTTGGCTGGCAGAACCGCAGGGATATGGGATATACATGCCAATTATGGTGCATTAATTGAGTATGGCGCATTGTGGAACCACAGAATACTAAAGTCAACTTTTAACGATCTGGATTCTTGTATAATAGAATGGGAATACCTCGATACGATGATATTAGGATCGGATTATCTTGGGGGAGTTTCCTCTTGTATCAGCGACCAGAATAATTTCCGATCGTTTTACGGTTGTACTGATGGTACAGCCGTATGGAAAGAAATGATTAGTGGATCATGGACTTCCGTGAAGGTAAAAGCGAGCGTTTTCACTCCAAGCACCAACTGGATAAAGTCGAAACTGATAAAGGTTGATTCGACATATAAATTTTACATCGGTGGAAACCTTGCTTACGATACAACAAAAAAGAGTTTATCAAATGCGTCTTTTGGATTATGGAATTATGGTACTCCGTTATGCTATAATAATTTAAAAATTAGGAAATATGCAAACCCGGAACCCATAGTGATACTTGGCGGCACGGATACCACTAAAACCATTAAGTGGCAAGGGAGCATTTCGACCAATGCCGCGACGGCGGGGAATTATTGCCCCGTGGTTATTCCGGACTTACTTGACACTGTTTATATTGATTCGGGAGCGGTAAATTGGGAATTGTCATCGGTCATGTCCATTGGCCACTTGAAAATACAAAACGGATATACCGGCACCGTCAAATACAATGATACGCTGCATGTAAATTATTTGAGTATCGCCGCCGACAGTTCCCTTTTTACCAAACCAATCATCGCGCGAGATTCGGTAGTTTTCAGCGGCACCTCCATTCCCATGGCATATTCCGGCAGCAGGATACAATCAACGCCGGGATATACTCTTATGATAAAGTTGGGCGGTAAAACCAACACCCCGCGAGTTGTAAACAAGAGTAAGATCAAATGGCAATAGAACACATCGCTCAAATAACCTCCGATTTAACCACGCCCGATACCTACGTCGAGTGGGAGTTCGGCATTGCGAATACCTGGGTTATTGACGCCTATGTTGCCGGTGAGTGGAATGGGTCGTCATCCAAACTCGTGAAATTTTATTCTGATACTCCTGCGTCTCAGGTTACGATCGATTTGACCACCATCGGGAATGTCACGGTTTCCTATATCGATTTCAAGGATGTTGCATTCGTCAACGGAACGGTTTATGCCGACGAAAGCTGCGTAAATAACGGGAATAATAGCGGGATCGTGTGGACAAGCGCACAGACAGCGGCCGCTTCGGAATCGATGGCCCTTGACGATACCGCGGCAGCCGCGGCGGCAATGAGTGCCGGCATCAATGAATCATTTGGACTCACCGACGCCACGGATGGCGCCGCCGCCCTTCAGGCGAGCGTGAGCGAGGCCATGACATTATCAGATACCGGGGGCGCGGCGGCATCCATGGTGGCCGATATCGCAGAGAACCTCTCTTTGACTGATGGCGCCACCTCTATCGCTGCAGTGACCGCCACCGTATCGGAAAATCTGGTATTGTCCGATGCCTGCGACTTTCAGGGATCGTCTTCGGTGAATTGCGCCGATGATTTAGCGTTGACAGATAGTACGACTGCTATGGCAGCCCTGATAGCGGACGTTTTGGAGAACCTGGGACTCTCCGACACATGCGACCATCAAGGGTCATCGCCGGCCGACGTTACGGAAAATATTTCTTTGACCGACACGGCGACCGCGACTGCGACCCTGATTGCGAGCGTCTCGGAATCGCTCGGATTGTCGGATACCGCTGATGCAATGGCCGCCATAACGGCCAGTGTAACCGAAACAATGAATTTATCCGATTCGGGAAGTTTTCCAGGCTCAGGCGGAGGGGTATCGATTTTCGGATCTTCCATCATCAGAGGAGTACGATTGTGATCACCTATAAACCGGGCATGTCATTTATCGGCGCATTCTGTACGCAACAATTCGCCACCGGCGTTTCGTCCGACGCGGATCTGCTGCCGGTTGCAATCGCCATGAAGAACGGCGTTGACGATGCGGCATTCGTTTTGACCGTCAACCATCTCGATACAGGCAGGTATACCATTACGGGGACAATCCCGCTCACCTATACCGTTGGAGATGTCATCGACATCATGGTCGCGGCAGTAGTGGGGGGAGTGAATGGGAAGGCGATCGTGAACGAATTTTTGATCGAGGAGGCCTCCGGCGCGAACATGGTGACGATCACCGTGGAGGAGGCGGACCATACGCCGATCCCGGATGCATCGGTCCGGATCCTCAACAATGCCGAAACCTTGACGCTCCTGACCGGCACGACGAATGTTTCCGGCCAACTGGTAGTCGCGCTGAATGATGGCTCCTACAAAATCCGGCTCAGCAAAGCCATGGCCAATTTCACGGTACCGGAGACGCTCACGGTATCCGGAGCGACCGCAAAAACCTGTACAGGGATCGTAGTATCGCCTACGGCGCCGTCAGCCGGCCTGCAGACTCTGGTCATTTACCCGTCCGATTTGGGACTTACCTATCAACCGACAATGGTCATCACCGCTGTCATTTCGACCATCAACCAGAAAATCGATGCCGCTGTGCTCACGAATCAGATCACTACGGCCACTGACGAGGGGGATCATTTCGAGATGCAGCTCGCCAAAGGCGCGGTCGTCACGGTCACCGCGTATAATGGGATGGTGAAGTTTATCGATAAAACAGTAACGATAACGTCAGATAACACGAGGAATTGGACGGCATATTTGTAGCAATCTCCACGGTCGGGGTAACCTTCTCCGGCCGTTTCGCCGGCGCTCCTTCGCTTATCGTCCCGGAGGGGCCCGGCTTTTTTTTTCCAATTGAGATCAGGAAGAGCTTTTTATTTTGAAATTTGTTCTAATAAATCGCGTGTCTTTTTGACAATGTCGTCATTTATTCTCTTCGTTTGATGTTCATCGCTTTCAATGATTCCTTCATTTTGCAAAGCCTTAAAGGCGAGTGGATATCTTGACATTGCAACAATTCTCGGCATATTCAGGACGGCATCCAGATTAACATAGGTCTCCGGCAGGCTGAAGGATATTTTTGGGATTATCAAAAAGCTTTTTTCCGAAGAATAGATGAAATGATATTTTCCGCAAATAAAAATGAGGCCAATGAGGAGAACGGCAGATATCCAGAGAATTCCCCTTTTCCCAATTTTTATATCATGAAACGGCTGGACATCCGAAAAATCATCATCCATTTTTTCTTTTTTCATAATTCTCACAGTTTGAATGCAGGGACATGGGGAATTCTGGGGCGGCCAGATAATAAATTATAACACATTTGTAGCCGAATTCCCATAGTCATTATTCTCCATGATGGGGTAAGCGGGTTTTTTAATAACTGTTTCACAGTATCTTCTAAAAGTAAATATCGTACCTTTAAACGATCCATTGATGTTATCTCTGAATTTTCCGGGATTTCATCTCCTTTTGGCCCTGTTCCTCCGTTACTCTGAGGGCAGGGCCGGGAATTTTTCCAGGCGGCGTGCTATTTGCTTTTTTAAGTTCAACTGCGATTTCCCTGAATGCCTGAAATCTTCCTTCTTCACGCGCTCTTTCTTCCCGTCTCTCGATAAAGTTGTTAGAAAATATGTCATCCAATAAGATGTTGTTTTCTTTACAAGCGGTAACAATTGCATCATAAAAGTCACCCGTAGGGCGCGATTCAATTCTATCCTCCCATACATCGAGTTTGTGTTTGTCAACATGTAAAAGTGCTGCTAACCCCTTGTTATTAAATACTTTAAATGCAACGTAAAGATTATAGAACAGGTTATTCATGCAATCCTCGTGCCAATTATTTTACACACAGTGTGTTTTTTTATGCACACCATGTGTTTTTTATAGTAAATTATTAGCGATACCAATAAGTACTAATCAAAATAATACATCAATTATATCGGGAACAAGAAAAAATGTCAAAGGAAAAAAAAGAGAAACGAAATCATCCTATCCATCTGCTCGTTCAGAAGAGCCTGAACAGGCGGCGAAAAGCGCTCAAGCTCACCTGGTACGAGGCTTTGGTGGGCGGCATTGAGAATGGGGAGAGGGCTGCGCAACCGGTCGAATCGGCGAAAGGATAACTGAATGAAAGCGGAACTCCTATTCGCAATGGCATTGATAGGAGCCTGCGCCTGGATTGGTTACGTATTGACTCGAATCTGGGGGTTCTAATGGCCTACGGCATTGCGTTTATTCAGCGGATTTTTTTCAAAGGGCCGAAGGGGCGCGGCAATAGTAATAAAACAGGCGACACTTTTCCGTATCCGATAAAGGTTGATGTCTGTACATCATGCAAAATGACACTCTCTCAGCTGCAGAAAGCCAGAATTAAGGCGCATCGCGAATCAATGCGCGAGGTTATCATAATCAACGGACATCGGGCTCTCTTATGGGTGAAACATGACTTGTAACCACGACGGCGCCTATGATTTGTACGATGATGATGGTCCTCTGAAATGCTTATATTGTCCGGCCTGCGGGGCGCGTCGTTGGAACGGCAGATGGTACAACGCGGCGGAATGGGCGGAATTCTTGAATGAGAAACTCGATCTTTTATCCAAGGAGGAAAAAAAGTGACTTTTCAGGACGGCTTTTATATCACCGAAAGCGGAAAAATGATTCCCGAATCCGAGGCAATAGAGAATTTGCCGGTAATGGAAGATTCTTTCGACGGTAAAACAGAAAACAAGGAGGTTTAACATGAAGGGATTTTTCATTCTCATTTTTTTCCTTGGCTGCGCGAGCAATCCGATGCAATTGCATAAACCGGTGCTTGAAAAGAAAAGCGGAGAAATAGCGGTGAGTGTCTTCCTCAGGCATTACAGCCATGCGCGCCTTTACTTCCAATCCATGGAAGAAATTGACATTTGCAGCGATACCGGAATTTCGATAAAGCCCGATTCGGTTTCAATCGTGTGGTATTTCGGAAACATAAAAATCGACAGGATAGATCGATGCTACTTGTCAAAAGATACTTCACTTTTTCATGACGACACGGCGAACCAGTTTCCGAATATTCATGAAAGAGGATGCCCACAATAGAAATTATCACGGGATATTAAAATGATCAAATTATTCAAAATCATACTTTATCCTTTCGAATTGGCGGTTTGTATTGTTTTATTCACCGTCGCAATACTATCGATTCGCCGGCGGGAATGTAATGCATGCGGCAAACCGCCGGGGTACGAGTATAAAGAATAATGCGCAAGCCCGATATTTTAATTTTGGTTTTGGTTATCATTTTCTTGTCGTTTTTTGTCTGTCAATCATACTCTGGATTTTAAAAAAGGAGGAAATATGATTGTATGCATAAAACTCGAACCCATGAGTCCGATGCGGTTCATTTGGTCCTTGCAGAAAGCCCTTCAAACCGATCATATTTGTCTGATAAAGGCGAAAATATTCAATGCTGTTTTTGTTGGGATACAGACATCCGCAGGTCAATTTGAGGAAAACCTGCGCATTTGGAATATTCTATACTACGCCAAAATTACAATGAAGCTGTCGGACCGATTGGCCCTCGATCCGGAATTTCAGCAGGCAATAGGCTCGATTTGATAATAAAACAACTGGTACCGCAGGCAGAACAAAATGCGGAATACCTGGAAGGGGTTTCCATGAACAGCCTCGATCATTTGAAGCGAATAAGCGAAATCACAACGACACCGGAACCGCAATATTATACTGGTAAAAAATTCGATCTGGAATGGATAAAAAATTCCTGCAATGAAAAGAATACCAATGAAGAAAAAATTTGTTTTCTACGGGATATAATTGACGAATTCGACAATAGGACCTTCAATAAAACCTTCTCTCCGGCCGAACGTATATGGATAGTCGACAAAATCAAACGATATAAAGAGACTATGGAAAAATCGAAGAAATGTTTAAAATAGAAGAAACCAAACCGGGCACTTTCCGGTTATCCCTCGGTGATTTTCCGAGCCGGGAGCGGGCGCTCATCGTTGCCTGCGATTTAGCGGAATCAACCTATCCGAGAGATTACTGCGAACGACTCGGAATAGCAAAATATCGAAAAGAGCTCGAAGAAATTGCCATGAAAAAAGAGGCTCAATTTTCAAAACTGAAACATAATTACGAATTAATGCTGACGAGATAACCATGACCCGACCATCAAAGCAAATCGTCGATTACTTTCCACACGACTGCGAGCATGGAAAAACTATGTTTATTCTGGAGGAGAGGTTCAAAAACGACGGATACGCATTCTGGTTCAAATTGCTCGAACTCCTCGGCAGCACGGAAGGGCATTGCCTCGATTTAAACGATCAGGCTAACGTTGAATTCTTGACATCAAAAACCCATCTCACGGAGGGTTTCTGCTTCGGAATCCTCGATTTGCTCTCAAAACTCGGTGCAATCGATACTGATTTGTGGCTTCAAAGGCGCGTTTGGAGCCAAAATTTTGTTGATGGTGTCAGCGCAGTTTATCAGCGTAGAGGGGGTAAATTTCCGCAGAAACCAACGGTTACACCAGGTTCCCGAATCAGAAACCACCCATCACCCCATGTTCCCGAATCAGAAACCCTAACCACTCGCGCGAGAGTAGAGGAGAGTAGAGTAAATAATAAAATACCGGATTTATCTCCCGCGGAGCCTCCGGCCGAAGAAAAGTCACCAATTATTGCGCCGCCTTCTGCGCCTTCGGTGGTTTTTGAAGGCTCCCGACCAAATCAAATCCAGCATTTCGTGATCACAGACTCCGATGGAGGACAGAATACAATCTCGCTCTCTTTCTGGCGAAAATTGGTTAATCTATGCAATGATGATCAAAACGAGGCTGGGTTGATTCTTTACAGGGCACATAAAAAGGCTAAAAAAAATGGGCTTATTGCATGGGTGATGAGGGGTATGAGTGAAAAAGACCAATACGCGAGAAAGCCGATTCTTGAGGAGGAAAAAAATAAACGGGAGGCGAATGATTGGAAGGAGAAAAATATTTTTTCAATCCTCTACTCCCGGGGAGGGGGTGGGTAATGAACTTAACATAATGCATTGACTCCACAGCAATAAAAAAAATAGCAAAAGGAAAGAATATGGGGACGACAAAAATTCAATGGTGCGATTGCGTATGGAATCCGATCATCGGCTGCGGCAAGGTCTCGGCTGCCTGCGATCACTGTTACGCCGAGCGCATGGCGCACCGGCTCGCAGCAATGGGGATTCCGGGATACCGGCTTGTTCTGGACAGGAAGGGCCACTGGAACAACCGCTCTGAAATCATCGAGGAGCGGCTCTCCGATCCTGAAAAATGGAGGCCATGCAGGATATTTGTCACCTCCATGGGGGACATTTTCAACCCAATGGCATTGTTAATCCTGGATCCTGTTTTTGAAAAGATACTCCTATGCCGTGAACATACGTTTATCATCCTGACCAAGCGGCCGGTGGTTGGAGAGGAATATTTCTCATCTCGGATGGATAAAGGGAGACGCTGGCGCAATCTCTGGACCGGGGTCACTGTCGAAGACCAAAGCCAGATACACCGCGCATTTACTCTGCAGGGGCTTCCCGGGAGGGTTCATTTCCTTTCCTGTGAGCCACTCCTCGGTCCGCTGGATTTATCGAATGTCATTAATCGCATGGATTGGGTAATATGCGGCGCCGAGACCGGTCCGGGGGCCAGGCCGATGAATCCGGATTGGGCGCGATTGCTGCGGGATCAATGCCAGGCCGCCGGCGTTCCATTTTTTCTGAAAAGTCTTACCGGCGTAAAAATCAAAAAAGCAGACCTCCCAAAACTCGACGGAAGAATCTGGGATGAGTTTCCAAAATGAGATATATCATCACTTTAATTTTCATAATTCCCGCAATTGCCGGCGAGTGCGATCCGAGTCGCATTCAAACCATTGACTCTTCCTTGGCTGCGGTAAAGAGAGCGCTGCCGGCGATGCGGGAAAATTGGGAGAGGGCGCAGTTGCTCTATGAAGAGCAGATCAGGCGGGCATGCAGGCTTGATTCAATGGCAAAAAAATGCAGGGGTCAGAGATGATAAAAAATTATACATCATCAACGCCGGCTGCACAGTCGGTTGATAAAATCGAGAAAATGCTCGTGGAAGCCGGCGCCGTGAATGTGATGAAACTATTCAGCGAGAAACGGCTCTCCGGAATTGCATTTATCCTCAGCATCAACGGAAAGCAATATCCAATAAAGCTGCCTGCCAAAACAAAGGAATCGGAAGAATTGCTTTTGAAACAGGTCAAACGGCCGCGCAGCACCACCCGCAAGCTGGTCCTTGCCCAGGCCGAGCGGACGGCATGGAAAATTCTTGCCGATTGGGTTGAGCTTCAGATCACTCTCATTAAATTGAAACACCGGCAGCCATTGGAGGCATTTTTTTCCGACATTTATGACATCCGAAAGAACGAAACATTTTACGAGTCGCTAAAAAACAGCGGCGGCCTAACCCAATTGGAATACCGTCCGTAATGAAAAATTTAAACTTCACCCACGGCGGCTTTCCGGAATCCGAGGCCTGGCACTGGTCGCCAGAGAAATACCAGGAGTTCGGCGGTATCCTCTACCTGCTGATGAGTGCAAAGGCTGAAAACCGCCGCCGCGGCAGCAATGAATACTACGAGTTTAAAAGGCATTTCATGATCTGGGAGTTTGAAGAGGTAGTTGATGATCTCAACGATTTCAGGGCGGGGAAAGGATTACCGACGGTCCCCGATCTCCTCGAAAGCATCGACGATCAGTTGATTTTAGAGAAGGGTGTTAAAGACGCTAAGGATAGTTCCGAAGGAATTAAGACCTTCATCGAGGAAAAAGCTGCGAAGCCGATGTTCATGACACCGGAGGAGCTGCAGAAACAATTGCATTATTTCGATCCTGGGAGAGCAGAACAATTATCGCTTTTCGGATAATATAAAATGTCAATCGATAAGATATGCGATCGTTGCGGCAAGCCGTTTGACATAGGACTTCCAGGGTACCTATGCCAGACATGCCGAGCAGTCGGAAGTCCATTAGAAAAGAAGGAGGAGATAATGGCGGCGAAAACAGTTAAAGAAAAAAAATGCGTCGGCTATTTCGATGCCGAAAAACAGACGACCATTCCATGCGGGAAATCGTTTGAGCCGACAAGCAACGTTCAAAAGCGTTGTTCGGATTGCATGAAGAAGCATAAGCCCACGTACGGCAACAAAACCGAATTTACAAAAAAGAAAATAAAGGTAATATTTCCTCCTGGTGCAATTTCGGTCGAGAATCCAGGTGAAGAAAAACGAGAGGTTTTCACCCTGGCAATTCCAAAGAAGTCAAAGATTTCTCTTGAGGCAATCGATGCGGCTGGAAAGGGTATCGGTGACAACCGTGTTGAATTTTGCATGAAGGCAATCGAAACGTTCGTCGGCATGGATGTCCCAATCATCAAACACCTTGAGAGTATGGCCGAAAAACTCAATACGAGATTGCCGATTGTAATTCAAAACCTTCTCATCGAACGCCTTGCCAGCGATTCAGATGGCGAAAATGCGTGTATCCTGCGCATGCTGGTAGCCATCGGCATCATCACCGAGGAAAAAATCCAGCAGGCGAGGGAAATAGTTCGAAAACTGAAGGCATGATTTACTGAGGGAACCATGATTGAATTTCCGGAACTTGTCGACACGGTCACCGCGGCCAGGGCGCTCAATAAAAAGCCCCAGGCTCTGCGCATGCGGATCCACCGCGGCCAGGTGATGAAGGGTATTTATAATCGATCGTTGCGCAGGTGGAACCTTACGGAGATCCGCCGGCGGCTGGAAAAGGATTTGGATATTTTCGTAAACGGCGGGAAGGATTGATGGAAAACAAATTTATAATCAGGAGGAAAATAGGACGATGAAAATCAAAATTAAAACCATTTACAGGGACCGGTTTCAATCCCGGGGTAAGGTTAACGAGAAGGAAGTCGCGACGCTGGCGGCGAGCATCAAGGCCTGCGGGTTGCTGCATCCGATCGTAGTGCGCGAGATACCTGACGGGTTCGATAAAAAAGGCGGGCAGCAATACGAACTCATCGCAGGCGGCCGACGCATTGCGGCACATGAGCTGCTCGGTTTTGACGAGATTGATGCCAACGTAATCGATGCCACCGACAGCCAAGCGGTAACTCTCGCCGCGGCCGAGAACATCGAGCGGAAAAATCTTAAGCCCCTCGAAGAGGCGGCCGCGATCGACAAAGCATTGGCGGAGTCATCGATCGAAGATATCGCCACGGCGTTCGGTCGAAGCCCCGGGCAGATATCCAGGATACACCGGCTCACCCAGCTATCCAAGGATTGGAAAAAAGCGGTCGAATCCGGATTCGCGAAAGATTGGTCGATTGCGCTGCTCGTCGAAGTGGCGCGTACACCCGAGGAGATCCAGAAAAAACTATACGAACAGTATCAAGAATGCGGAAATGGGTGGCGAGCCAACCCGACAGCCGAGGAAATTCGCAAGGAACTATTCGAGGCGGAGCTCATCATCAAATCCGCCTGCTTCGACTCCACCGACTGCCTCAAATGCCAGAAATCGACCTGCGCCACGCCCGGATTATTCGACGACATCATCACCGCTAAAAAAGGCGACAGATGCCTCGACATTGGATGCTGGGATGCGAAGAAAAACGATGCTCTAAAAGTAAAGGCAGAGAAATTCAAATCCGAAAATCCGAAAGGGGTACTCGTATCGGATTATACGGTTCCCGAGGAGCTGAAAAAACATGCCGTTTCGCAATGGGATTGCATGAAGGCGAAGAAGACCGACAAAAGCGCGGTACCGGCGCTCAATCTGGCGACCGGGCATGTAGAATATGTCAAGCTCAATAAAACCGCAGCGGACAAAGCAGCGAAGGTCGACACCGAGGGCAAACTCACGATGAAGGTGAAGAGAGCCCGACTGGAAAAGCGGCGGGTGATTCGGTTTCTGGAGAAGATTGTTGCAGTTATCCAGGAAATGATAAAGAACAGGCACGAATTTTCCTACGCAGCGATTGTTCCCCTCGTTTCAATTTTCGGAGCAGACCCGGTTCCGGATAAAAAAGGATATCTGTCATGTGGCTGTCCTCTCGACAGAAAATTTAACGACGACCATGCACAAACGGAGCTTTTCCTTTGTATCGCCCCCAAGATGATAAATGCGCTCGCCAATGAAACCCGAGCCGAGAGCCCGCAGAAAAAGCGCGGCGATGTTTTCCGGGAATGGCTTGAAATCGACACTAAGAGGCTTTGGGAAGATGCCACGGTCGAGATCCCAGATCCTAAGAGTTGGGCCACGGCCGGAACGAAAAAGGAGAAAAACGGAACGAAACCGGATCCGGACGAAACGAAATCGCCCGCGGTATCTGTCCGTACCTGCCGCGTTTGCGGATGTACAGACACCACGCCATGCATCGATGGAAAAACGGGAGATTCATGCTGCTGGATTGAGGACGACCTCTGCAGCGCATGCGCGTGCAAGGCATGTAAACAGGCCCATCCGGATTGCAAGAAATGCTGCGCGAAATGCAAGAAGCCATGCAACGGTAATCAGGCCTGCAGAATGGGGCGGGTCATGGGAGACTCTGCATGAAATCCTTCCCCGGCGATCCGTGCCCGCGTGCCAATTGCGCCGGACACTTAGTCGAGCGTACGAACCGCGGTAGCCGAGAAAAGTTTCTTGGATGCTCAAATTATCCGGCCTGCGATCATGCGGAGCCAATAGAAAAGGATGGGGAATGAAAATAAAAGCTCTTTCAATTCGCCAACCCTGGGCCTGGGCGATTTTTCACGGAAAGGATGTTGAAAATAGGCAATGGTGGACATCGATCCGTGGCCCAATTGCAATTCATGCTCCAATGGTTATTGATAAGGAAGATATTGCATACATCAAGAAAAATTTCGGCCTAATGGTGCCGACCGATCTGCCTACCGGTGGTATAGTTGGTACCGCAAACATTATCGACTGTGTCCGGCGTTATCCGAGTCGATGGTTTTTGGGAAAATTTGGGTTGGTCATGCGGGATCAGAAGGAAATTCCATTCATTCCAATGCGCGGAAAGCTCGGATTTTTCGAGGTGGATATACCGCTATGATGCATGATTTAATTTCAAAGGGCTTTGATACCGACCAGAAAGGACGATGGTTCATGAAATACCTGTTCTGGCGCGGTAATTCCCTCTACTGTCGATATCCGATCCCCGGGCGCCCAAGGAAATATCCTATTGGGATTTTCTCTTCAGGAACACCGGCGGACCGGAAGCGCTGCCTCGCTCTCGGCGAGAAGATGCTCGCCGGGATCCGGACGAAGGCGGCGGAGGGGAAGCTCTTTGAAAAACCGGAAGAAAAAAGAATATACGACCCAACATTCCGCCGCATCGCTCGGCGGTACTTCTGTAATCGCCTGCGGACGAAAAGGTCGGGCATGAATGAGCGATACCACCTCATACACTCATACCGGCATTTCGGGCCTCGCCTGGCCAGGGAGATCACCCGTGACGATGTGGAGGCCTGGCGGCAGCACATGGTTCGCGCCGGCGCCTCGATAAACACAGTGAACAACCGGTTTGCCTACCTGGGCGCGGTATATGCCTGGGCGAATAGCGAAAGCCGGCAGGACCGCCGGCTCAATTGGGACCCGACCACCGGTATGAAAAAGCTACCCGGCGGAGCGGTCCGACACTTCCTTCTTACCCCCGCGAAGTTCGAGCGCAATTATTCCTTCCTACGCGATGGCCAGCTGGCCAAGGAAGGCACTATGGCGAAGCATTCGACCCAATGGTCCTCGACGCCCTGCCCGCGCTTCGCGTTGTTCTATTTGGCGCTCTGGGAGACCGGCCGCCGGCCGGAGGAGGTATCGTTCTATGCCTGGGAAATGAAACAGGAACTTGAGATCGACGGCCGGCAGGTCCGGGCTTTCTTCGTCCCGCCGGCGATCGCTAAAACTGACGAGCCCGATATCGTTCCGGTATCCGAGAGGCTCTGGGCTGAAATGATGCAGCTCGGATACAGATCGGGCCTCGTTTTCCGCAACCAGAACGGCGACCGGTGGCAGCATTGGGAGCGGCATAAGGCGAAGCTGGAACGCCGCTTCGGCGCCGACTGCGGCTGGATCCGCGATACACGTAGAGGATTTGTGACCCGCAAGTGCGAGGTCGAAGGCTATGACCCCGCTCACGTGCGGGCGATATCCGGCCACAGGACGAATTCAATTTTCGAACGGTATCGTATAGGAAATCTGAGGAACATTTTCAGGGTAGTCGACAACGCGAGCCCAAATCAGACCCAAATGGAGAAATCAGCATGAAAACCCTTTTAAATCTGCTGAATTTCAAGGAGCGGTCTGGATTGTGGTTCCAGTCGTTGTGGGTTCGAGTCCCATCAGCCACCCCACTAAATCCCCGCAAAAATCGCCAATTTCCTCATTTTCTATTGAGAGGGGCCGAATCGGCGTCCCTGATCAATTTAACTGCTATTCACTGGTTTTTACTGGTTTTTACTCGTGTTAGGCCCAAATTAGACCCAGTTTCATTTAAAACGTTAAATGTCGGTATCAAAGCATCGGCCGTTTTGTCTTATGGCAAAACGGCCGTTTTATTTCAAGGGATTAAAAATGAAGCCTTCTGAAGCCATTTCAAAATTCAAATACGAGCTCTCACGGCGCAATTATAGCCGAGCGACAGTACTGAATTATACCGCATGCCTCAGCCAAGCGCTCAGGTTTGCTGGAGAAATAGTCGTTGAAGGAGCCTCCCCTGGAGACAGATTCGAAAGTCTGGCAGCCGCGTGGGTTTCAAGGCTGCAATTTCGGCATGGAGCTCCGAAAACAATTAATCTGCATATTGGTGCACTGCGGGCATTTTCCATGTTTGTCCTCGATCACCGAATAGAGGAAAAACAATTGCCCCGTCTGAAGGAGCCAAAAAAATTACCTGAGCCGCTGACGAAAGAGGAATTGAAGCTAATTTTTTCAATGGAGAATAATAAAAAACACCTTCTACTGATTCAGCTTGCCTACTACGGAGGCCTCCGGCTTTCCGATATACAGTTTCTCGCGGTCCGGGATCTTCGGTTCGACCGCGGGCTCATTCATATAAAAAATGGGAAGGGAGCGAAGGATCGCTTAGTTCCCTTCCCGGATATAATTCATGAGGGAATGCGCGAGATCATTCAGGGAAAGGGCGGTGATGCTTTCGTTTTCACGTCTCAGCAAACCGGACAGCAATATCCAAAACGCACTATCGAGAGGATTTTCGAGAACGCCTGCCGGAGAGCTGGCGTTCAAGGAAAAACAAATATTCATCGATTACGACATTCGTTCGGAACCCATATGGTTCAAAATGGGGTTAATTTGAGGATCATTCAGGAGGCAATGGGGCATGCATCGAGTAAAACCACTGAGATTTATACCAGGGTTGGATCGGTGGATATTGCGGCGGTGAGGAACGTTTTATCAATGGAAAATTAGGCGACATAAAATATCGCCATGGAAATAGTTGGTTGCAATTAAACTTTTTTTTGAATTGGAGTTCGCGCAATGGCTATGAACAAAGAACAGGTGCTTGAGCTGGTTGATTTTATTATGCACATGCTTGCGTCTTCGTACCGCAACGAGGCGCGAGAAATAGTGGAAGAAAAGTTTAACAGTGCGGCCCAAAGCGGCCCAACCAACAAACAAAGTGCGCCATGCATTTCTTGCAGCACAATTACTACTAATCTCGTTCGACTGTGTAAATCATGCGAAGGTAACTTCGAGTAGCAGCACGGCGCACATTTGTCAAACGTTATAATCAATTTTTGCGCCTTGAGCATTATAGTTCTGGCGCGTGGAGGTTCAAACAATGTTAACTTTTCTGTGTCTTCTTATCGCGTGTCACTTCGTCGGGGATTTTCCTTTTCAGAATGAATTTCTTGCTCTTAACAAAGGCAAGTCGTGGGAAATAAACTTTTATCACGCGATTACCTATACCGCTGCATTCGTGATTTTTGCGAAAGTTTCTGTTGCGTTTGCAGCGGTGTTGTTATTAAGTCACTTTGTAATTGATCCACTTAAGGCTCGTTATCATATCATTAAGCCTATTTGGATGGATCAGTTACTTCACGTTGCGGTTATATTTGCGTGTTTTTTTATTGGTTTATAACGTGCGCCAGAAAGTTGTACTATGAAGGCGCAAAAACAGCTTATAACAGCGCCAGCCTAAAATGCGAGTACGCACTTCAGGCGAGTGGCGCGATCCGTTAGTGTCAATAAACCGCGCTTCTGGATTGATAGTCCGAGCGCAAAAACGAAGGGTGTTTCTAATGGATACTGGTGATGGTCGTTTCTCCGAAATACGCAAGGAAGTCGCAGATCAAATCGTAGGTGCCGCCAATGGTAACAAGGATAAGGTTCCAATTTTTACTGTCGGCGAAACCATGGTAATTCGGGGAAGTTCATTTGAGGTTCGGAGTTTGGATGCGTTTACCGGGATCGTCGTTCTCAAGCTTTTGCCACGCAACGGGCGTGAGTCTTTGAAAAACGGGCTTGGTGAGCGCTCGGAAGGAAATTAATGTGGCGCGGTTTACAGCCACTAACAGCGGTAGCCCGTTCGCATTCGCACATTGTGAAGCACAACGTCGGGCTTACCGCAAACCGTTATACGAAATGTCAACCCGCCTTTTTATTGTAGGCGGCACAAAGGAGGTATCAATGTTTGGATTCTTCGACATGGCTTTTAATTATGAATCGAGAAAGGTTGCCAATACGGTCATCGGTGGGGCTACTATTGACACTGCTGCGGTAACGGACAGCGCTCGGCCTTATGAAACCGGAATCGCGCATCCCGATTATAATGGGGGTTCTTGGATTATCGTTGAGTTATACGATTCAAAAGAACAGGCCGAGCTTGGACATGCAAAGTGGGTTAAGATTTTTTCACGTAAGCGATTACCGCCCCACCTAATCGATGTAAACGAAAGTGAATTGCAGAATGTAGCTAAAGCTATCGGCTCCGATCTGCATGGAATTTTCAAGCGAAATGTGCCGCAGAAAAGGGGAAGCGTGTTGACACTTCGCACAACAAACGCTAAACGGCGCAAAGCCTCAATTGCGAAGCGCAACTGCGTTTAGCGTCATCCGTTGGCTGCAATAGAGGCAAAGATCAACAATTATAGAAAGTTGGAAAAATGAATTTTATAGCACGTCAAGAAATTTCAGTTGGCAATGCAGATACCGGTAGCGCTTTCGATATGACGGCAATATTTCCAGGATCAACATCTATTGAAAAAATTGTCGAATGGTCCGTATCTCGGTACAAAAGCGCTGCCTATGGCCGGTTAATAATTACTGTAGCGGAAACGCCAACCTCAGAATCATTGGAGTCGCCCGCAACAGACAGCCAACAAATCAATGATAAAATAGCTTTGAAATTAGAATATATCTTGGTTCGATTACAACATAATACCGGGACTGAATGGAAATATGAATGTGTGCAAGCGGCAAATGAATGCTTGGAGCTACTTCATCATTGACCATACGTTGTCCAAAACGTCCCCCGCAGCTCTGCTGCGATACGAATAGAATATGAGCGGCGCAAAATGATATACGGAATATGTAGTAAGTCACCAGAAGAAAGAATATTGAACAGTTTAAGAAGCACAGAATTTAATAAAGCACACCGCAAGCGCCATAATAAAAGTGCATTGAATAGCTACTATAGAAAACGCGCCGCTCAAAAAATTAAGGAATCGCAATGCAGTCAAGAGCTGCGGGGTCGGTCATAAATGACCTTCGTTTTGGACAACGCGTTCCGCACAAGAAGCGAGAGTTGCCGCTGCGAGTACGCATCGGACAACATCCCGCAGCCCGTCCATTCTCCCCTCAGAGCAGGGGAGACGGCGGGCAGTGCGGAACGCGTTGGTATGCCATGCCGCCCAGCTCCATTTAAATAGGTGCGTCGAAAGGAAAATTATGAACTATAGCGGACCTTGGAAATGCACTAAGTGCGGTAAAATATTCGAGTCAAATGTACTTATTGCCGCTGCTCAGGGTCAACCTGGGAAAGAACCTATATATCTATGCTTGGATTGCCATAGTAGCGAACAGCATATAGACGCCGCGCAAGACAGCGGAGGCCGTCCGGCACAGGCAACCAACATCGTTAGCCACGAAATGCCAGATTTTGAGGAAGTTAAAAAGCATGTTTCTTCCAAGTTTCCGCATAGGTTTATAGGCGATAATCATGAGGCGGTAATTAAGTTTACTCACGAATTTATAGCCCGGCACTTTGGGCAGTAACGCGAACCGTTATGGTCAAGCCCCGCCTCGCTCTGTGAGGCGAGTAAATAGGAGGTCAGCAAGTGAATCCTGAACCGTTAATAATGCATTGGGGGGTGAACGTGGAAATAAATGGAGAGCGCGTTCTATCCATCGAAAGCAACTCCCTTTCTGGAATTGAAAATATTGAGGAGTTCGCCGACACCATTCGAACGTGCGCTCTCCACCTATTGGCGTTCATTGGTGAAAGGCCGACCTCTGAAATTATGGAACCAAATGCAATCATGAGCTAGGCGGGTGCGGTCCTTGCAGGCCCTCTTGACCATAACGCGCGGCGTACGAGATTGCCTGTCAGTGGGCATGACCGCGAGGACTCAGCCGGCCCAAAATAGGCGCAGTGGAAAGCCATTATGCCGCGCGTTATGGAGCTGGAGATTTAATATGTGCGTTATAACTGATGAGAATGACATGGTTGTTTCTGTATCATTGATTCCAGGTGTTAAACCAATTTCATCACGATTTAATGTTTATTTCCCTGTTGTGGGTGAGTTACCATGCGAGGGCGATACTTACAAACCAGTGCCATAACTTTTCCGCATTGCAATATATCCTATTATTTATGAAAAGGAAAGCGTATATGCGATTTACAAAAATAAGGTTCAATAAAAAAGAGGGGAAAACCATTCTGGAATTTCAAAAGAAAAACAGAAAGGACGAATGGGACGATTTCGCGTTCTCATGCAGCGAACAGCCTCTCCCGGAATTTATTACAGCGATGCAATCCTTAAATATTTTCCTTCGCGATCTTTGCGAATTGCCACCAAAATACATTGATCGTCTTTCCGTAAAGGGAGTTTCGTTTTCCTATGGTGGAGAGAAAGAGGTAATGGGGGCTTGTCTTATCGGGTCAATGCGGCTAAACTGTTCGTACCAGGAATTGAATTTGGTCTCACCATTTAAAGCAAGCGATTCATATAACGACAATAAAGCGGATCCCAAGTATCTCCTCCCGAGCGGGGCCATCGTTATGCTGAAAGTTCTCTGTGATCATGCGGAAAGATATCTCAATGGCGAACGAGCACAACAGTACCTTTTTAAACAAAATGAACCGGAAGCAGCTCAAAATGATGTTTTCTAAAAAGAAATGGGGAGAGCCGGCGGTCTCCCCAACGATGAAATCGGAGATACCCGAGCAATCTTTGCAGGCATTTGCTGATGAATATCTTCTCTGGAAGGGATACAGGAACATCCGGATCCCCGATCATTTTTTCAGGTGGATAAAAATGAATGCTCCTCAAAGAGTACAAAGGTGGTTTTTTTGGCTCTTTGGAGGATTCCCCGATAATCTTGTTCTTATTCCGTTTGGTGGCTACATGCTGGCGGTACCGCTGGAACTTAAAACACAGGATGCAAAGGGACGCGCAGTCGGCAAGCTCCACGGAAAACAGAAGATAAACGCGCGTAATGAGAATTGGATCATTGCACGGTCGACGGATCAAATACAGGAAGCAATTGCTATTGCCGAGACTTATGCAAAGGCATTAAATCAAAAAATATCCGAATGAAATGGGAGGGGGCAGTCTAAAGTATGGAGCAATTTGGTAAAGACCGAATGGAGCAATTTTCCTCGAAAAAAGTCCCTTTAAATAACTTTTTTTCTGGAAAAAATCTTATTAAAAGGGGATGAAATGCGCGGTAAGAAACCGAAGCCGGCAATCCTGTTGAAGTTTGAAGGCAAGTCGCATTTGTCAAATGGCGATCTGACGGCACGGGCGGCAGCTGAAATAAAAATAGGCGACTCAATCTTCATCGCCCCTGATTATATTCAGCTCGATCCAGTTGCTCTTGTAAAATGGAATCAAATTCTCGGATTTTATAGGGATGCCACTACAAAGGATTTAACGACCTCGGCTGATATTGACATAATAGCTCAATATTGCTCGCTATTTTCAGAGCAAAAATACCTGATCGAACAGAGGATGAAGGCTAAGTCAGCAAAGCAGAAGATAAAATTCACGACTGCTCTTCTGAAAAATAGGGAAATGCTCCTTAAGTATTCCAATCATTTATACCTGAATCCGATTGCCCGATTGCGAAATATCCCCAAAAAAATGAGGGAACCGGAGCCATCTCAGCTTGAAATGGAAGGATTCGGAAACGTTTGAACAATATGACTCTCCGTGAAGAACTCATTGAATATTCACAGGACTGCGAATCCTCGAAAATTGGAATATGTCAGAAACATAAATGGGCGTGCATGCGATTCGTTCATGATATTGAACGATCCGAGTCGAATGATCCATCATTCCCTTATGTTTTTAATCCTAAGAGAATAGAAAAAATCAGGGGAAAAAAAATTGAGATTCGGCCTGCTGAGAAGTTTTTTAATTGGACAAGGTATTTTAAACATCGCAAAGGAATCCTTCATGGCATATCAATCGGTCTTACGCCAATTCAGAAGTTCGTTTTCGGGAATATATATGGCTGGGTTCATCGCGAAACAGGATATCGGCGATTCAATAAAGTCTACTGGCAAATCGGGAGGAAAAACGCGAAATCGCAGGGCGCAGCCCTCATTGCAACCTATGAAACAATGGCATTCCTTTCAAAACGCGGAGAAACCAGCGAGGTATACTGCGCGGCGACGAAAACGGAGCAGGCGCGCATTGTATATGACGAGGCAGTCGCAATTCTTGATGATTGTAAAGATTTAAAGGGCCGATATAAAGTAGCCTACGGGAGGATCCGGCACGTAAAAACAGGCTCCTTCATGCGGCCTCTTTCCGAGGAAGATAAGAAAACAGGTGATGGATTAAACCCGCAATGCGGGATTATTGATGAATATCATGCCCATGAGACGAGCGAGATGCTGGATATTTTGGTCAGCGGCATGGGCGCGCGTCAAGAGCCGCTCCTCCTCATCATCACGACAGCCGGATTTAACCTTAATAGTCCATGTTATCGGGTGGAATATGACCTCGTTTCAAAAATCCTAAATCCGAATATCGACTTTACCCTCGACAATTATTTCGCCATTGTATGTGAACTTGATAAGAATGAAACCGCGGAGGATATGATAATCAACGGCCGAAAGATTAAGCCCGGAGACCTTATCGATGATATCAATGATGAAAATGCCTGGAAGAAGGCGAATCCGATCATATGTAGTTACCCGGAAGGAGTGGAATTTCTCAGAAAAGCGGTGAAGGAGGCCAAGGAAGCGCCTGAAAAACTGTCGAATTTATACACAAAACACTTCAATGTATGGGTAAAAATCGCCCAGTCCAGTTATATGAACATGGAAAAGTGGGCTCTTTGCAAAGGAGATTTTCCTGATTTACACGGTAAAATATGCTTCTGCGGGGGCGATCTGAGCGCCAAATTGGACCTCACGAGCGTCGGATTCGAGTTTTTCTTGAATGATAAATTCCATTTGAGATCGCATTCCTTCATGCCTGAGGAGACTTTTGAGAAAAAAAAGAAGATGGACAAAGTGCCCTATGAATTATGGGTGAAAGGAGGTTGGATCACACTCACCCGAGGGGCGATTGTCGATTACAGGGAGGTTATGGAATACATCATAAACCATTCAAAAGAGAATGGGTGGATGATCCAAGAAATTTGTCTCGACCCCTGGGGAACGGCTCAATTGTCAAGCGATCTCATCGACAAGGGGCAGACTGTTGTGGAGATCATCCAGGGAATAAAGACGCTTTCGGAACCGACGAAGAATTTTAGGGAGATGGTTTATCAGCGGCGGATTGTCCATGACGGCGATCCGGTGCTCACCTGGGCAATTTCTAACGCGGTCGTCGACGTGGTCGACCGTAATCAGAACATAATCCTGAACAAAAAAAAATCAACGCAACGCATCGACCCAATCGCAGCGATCATTAACGCGCATGTTCGATGTATGGTTCAGCCAAAGACGAGTGGAGGTCGTGTTTTCTTTATTTGAAAGGAGGATCATGGAAGCTGATATCGCGAAACATATTCCGACTGCAAGACCTCTTTTCGGATCGACAAGTCATAGAGGCTGCGACGTAAAACAAATAACAGTGAGAACCACAATTAGTGACTCCGAAGTGATTATTATCACTCATCAAAAGGAAGGATGGCGATTGAATGGAAACATCCCGCAGTGCGGCGGGGAAATATTATTGATTTTTGAGAAGTGAGATCAATGATGAGGTCGGGTGGGGAGAGGTATGGTGAGGTGAGGTGGGGTAAGGTTTGGTGCGGTGCGGTAAGGTGGGGTATGGTACTTAAAATTTAAAAAGGAGTAAAGATGTATTCTGTAATCGCGAGAATCAGAGGAAAAGAACCTGGACTTTTAATGCATAAATTTGGAGCTTCCTCAATAATGCAAGCTGAAAATAATATTAAAAAATCCGGAAGGTCAATTCCCTCTGCTGAGGAAGAAGCCGAAGAAGGAGCATATCGACTTGAGAGCGGAGAACTGTGTCAGCCGGCAGAGCATATTTATCAAGCAATGTGCAAAGCAGCTGGTGATTTTTTAATTAAAGGTAAAAATAAAAAGACGTATAGAGGAGTGGTCGCTGGAAATGTTGTCATTTCACCAGAATTCATCGGACATGGAACCGATAAATATGGAATTGATGCGAGGCCTGTAGGGATTCAGAAATCCAGGATTTTAAGGCGGCGACCTTGGTTGAAAAGTTGGCTCCTTGAATTCGAAATAAGCGTCCTGGATGAAGAATTGCTTCCGAGGGAAGTTTTAAATTCAATTTTAGTTACTGCAGGGCAGACGATTGGTATAGGAGATTATAGGCCACGCTTCGGCAGATTCATTGTTGAAGAATTTGCATAAAATATTTTGCTCGGATGGGGTTAGGTAAGGTCGGGTGAGGTGTGGTCTGGTATGGTGAGGTAAGGTGGGGTATTTATATTGTTCATAAACATTGACAGCGCATCCTTTTCGGTGTATATTATGAACAAATAAGCATACCTCGGTACGCGGCTCTTTCAGTAACAAGCTCGATTTGATAGAATTCCATTTTATTGAAATTATGGGATTTTATTAAATCGGGCTTTTTTATTTCCGGGCTCCTTCGGCCTCATGACCCGAAGTAGCAAAAATAGGCTGCCAGTGTGGGCACACTCTCACATTTGGTGGCCTTTTTTGTTGCCCGGTCAAATTGAAAGGTACAGAACGGGTATGAAATAGGTGCAAATGGAACCCAAAAGATCAATCATTCGAGACTTCTTCCGTGAGATATTGATCGTTGCCTCATTGGCATCGATATTTTACGGAGTTTTTTGTATTTATAAACCGGCAGCATTTGTCCTGGTCGGGACGATAATCTTTATAATTGCCGTCCCAGGTAAAGCGAGGCCGTAGTAATGGGATTCTTCGTCGACATGATCGCTGAAAAGCGGTCGGATGGATGGATCGCCAGCCTGAAACGGGAAATCCCATGGCTCGTTGATATGGTCGATGGCGGGGTCACTGCGGCAGGAACGCGTGTGAATCAGGAAAACGCACTCGGCCTCACCGCTGTGTATGCATGCGTTCGATTGATTGCCTGGGTTAAGGCGAGTCTTCCGCTTTTCGTTTATAAGCGACTGGATCCGCAAGGAAAAACGCGTGCAACGAATCTTCCCATTTACAAGCTACTCCACAACAATCCAAACCCCGAGCAAACCTCCTTTGAATGGCGATCCTTCATGTCGACGATGCAGAATCTGTGGGGCGCCGGCATTTCCGAGATTGAATTTGGTCCCGACGGCAACATACTTGCGCTTTGGCCTATCCCGACCTGGTGCGTTGAAAAAATACGGGTCTCCAGATCCCGGCAGGTACTCTATCGTGTCACGATCCAGGGAAAAACTTTTATGCTAAGGCCTGAGCAGACCCTCGTATTCCCAGCACTGAGCACGAGTATGGATTCCTGGCTCTCGCCGATCGCCCAGCATCGTGAAACCATCGGAGCCGCGAAGGCGGTGAAGGAATTTGGCGCCCGGATGATCGGACAAGGCGTAAACCCCACGGGGATCCTGTCAGGGCTGAAATTCCCTGCGGAAACTTCCGAGGAAAGCCTCCGAAAAAAATTCCAGGAGAAATATGAGGGCCTCGGGAAAACCGGCCGGCTCATGCTTTTGGAAGAGGGAACAAAATTCGAGCGCATCGGTCTCCCTCCCCAGGACGCACAATATCTTGAAACCAGGCGATTTGATATCTCCGAGATCGCTCGCATCTATAATGTTCCGCTTCATCTCCTGCAGGAGACCACCGGAAGCACCTCCTGGGGAAGCGGCCTCGAGGAGTTGAACATGGCTTTCGTTGCTTATTGTCTCCGACCATATCTGGTGCAATGGGAGCAAGAAATCAATCGCAGACTCCTCGACAACAGCGATCAATATTTCTCTGAGTTTCTCATTGAAGGATTACTTCGTGGAAAGCAATATGAGAGATTTCAGGCATATGCCATCGCCAGGCAATGGGGATGGATGTGCCCTGATGACATTTGCGAAATCGAAAATCAAAATCCTCTGCCCGACGGTCAGGGAAAAATTTATCTCGTTCCCATGAACATGGTCGACGCCAGAAACGCCGGTAAAATATCGGGCCTGGTTGATCAAATTCCAAAAGAAAAAAATCCCAAAGGAGGGAAATAATATGCCGCTCATTACTCGCGCATTGTTCGAAACCGAAGGGTTGGAAGTGCGGAAGGGCCAGGACGGAAAACAATCCTTGATCGGCTACGCGGTCCGATGGGATAAATTATCAGTTCCCATTTACGGCAGTTTCCGCGAACGGGTGCGCGCTGGGGCATTTACCGAATCGCTCAAGAGCAACAACGTCCGAGCGCTCTGGAACCACAACAGCGATTTTGTGCTCGGGTCGACTGGTGGGAAGACCATGACGCTTCGTGAGGATGACAAAGGGCTCTATTTTGAGATCGATCTTCCCGACACCCAAATCGGCAGGGATGCCGCGATCACAATTCAACGTGGCGACGTTACGGGTATGTCCTTCGGCTTCAATACGCGCAAGCAGGAATGGGACGAAACCGATCCGAAAAACGTCATCCGGACGCTGATTGATGTCGATCTCCGCGAGATAAGCCCGACGCCGTTCCCGGCTTATCAGCAAACAAAGGTCGGGGTGCGAAGTGTTGATGACGATTTTATGGAAATAATGGGGGAGCGAAAGAGGGAAGCTGAAAAAAGACAAGCAGAGGATTTTGATGCCAATAATACAGCGAGGCTAAGAAATCTTAAATTTGTAATTTAATCTACAACCTTTTCGAAAGGAAAACGTTATGGACATTCAAAAACTCAAACGCGAGCGAGCAGCCCTTGTCGCTCAGATGCGTGCCTTTGTTGTATCATTGCAAACCCGCTCCGACAAAAAGGAAACCGATGCGGAAAAGACCCAATATGCGGCATGGGAAACCGAACTCGCAAACCGCTCCGCCGAAATCGAGCGCGAGGAGCGCCTGCAGGCTGCCGAAGCGGCGATGGCGGGGGGCCAGCAGAGGGAATTCGGACCGAACGAAATCAAGAGTTTCGGGGAGTTCCTTCAGGTGGTCCGATTCGATCCCGGCAGCGCCTCATTGCAGACCCGGGAAGTTGGAAAAGGCGAGAAGCGCGACATGACCATGGGAAGCGGGACTTCAGCCGGCTTTCTCGTTCCCGAAACCTTTGATAAAACGATACGCCAGGTCACTCCCCAGACGGCGATTTTCCGTCCCCGGGCCATGGTCATTCCCGCCGGTGATCCTCCGGACGCTGCATACAATATGATTTCTCTCGATCAATCCGGTACCAAGGGGGTATATGGAGGCGTGGTTGTAAAATGGATTGCCGAGGGTGGCGCACGTCAGGACGCCGGCGATCCGAAGATCAAAAACATCAAATTGGAGCCTCAGGAAGTTTCGGCCTACATCGACGTCAGCGATAAATTGCTGCGGAATTCCGCCGCCGCCGGCTCCCTGGTCGAGCAGCTCTTACGCGGCGCGATCATAGGCTCCGAGGAGGATGCTTTCTATACCGGCTCCGGAGTCGGAAAACCGCATGGAATCGTCGGGCATGCCTCCGTGAAACAGGTGACAAGAAACACCGCCGCCCATGTCAAATGGGCGGATATTAAATCCATGTTCGGAGCTTTCATGTTCGGAGGCGCTCCGGTTTGGGTCGCTAATCAGGGCTGCTTGCCGGATCTGATGAGTCTCGAGGACACAAGCGGGCATGCTCTCTGGATGCCGAATGTTCAGATTGGCCCGGGCGGTACTCTCTGCGGGATTCCATTGCTCATCAACGATCTGAACCCGGCGCTCGGCACCGAGGGGGATCTGAGCCTGCTCGACCTGTCATATTATTTCATAAAGGACGGCGCTCCTCTCGCGATTTTCATGGATCCGTATACGCAAAAAGCCAACGGTGTGACGCGCATTTATGCCTTCTGGGGGACGGACGGTCAGCCGATGCTCACAACGCCGATCACCCAGAGGAACGGCTCGACGACGGTATCGCCCTTCGTCATTTTGAAGTAAGGGCTGCGTTTCGGGAAATGAGGAGATCAGAGATTTCAATTGAATATCCCGGGGCCGTGAAATTCGGCCCCATTTAGAATTAAAAAAGGAAGTTTCCATGCAAAAAATATCCGACGACCTCAAAATCGATGTGGGCCTGAAGCCCCAGAGCCTGGCAACCACCAATGCGACCGGGCAGTTTTACAGGATGGACGAGCATCGCAGGGCGCTTTTCTGCCTGAGCATCGCCGCCATGGCCACGGGAAACACTGTCGCAGCCCAGGTCCGGCAGGCTACCGATGGGGCTGGAACGAGCGCCAAGGACATCACCAATGCCCTGGCAACGGTCACGGCAAATACCAAAGTGAAGAAAGCCACTGTCACGCTTGCGACGTTTACCGCCGGCCAGGTGATCGTCATCAATGGCCTGACATTCACCGCGCACGCATCAACCACGACGAAGGCAAATCGCGAATTTTCGATAGCGGGGACCGATACCCAGGACGGTGATGAGCTTGTCTCCTGCATCAATGATGCCACCTATGGCGTCCTCGGCGTCACCGCATCCAATAACGCCGGTGTCGTCACGCTCGTAGCAACCGAACCGGGCGGCACTTACTTGACCGTTGTCGGTGTGGCGACCATCGGCGTCGCCGCCACCGTCGAGGCGGATGCCTTCGTCGAGATCGAGGCCGGCATGCTCGATACTGCCAATAGTTTCGACCATGTCGCGATCAAGGTTACGACGGCCGGCACCGTTATCGTGGGATCGACGCTCATCCGAGATTGCCGTCATACCCCGGATCAATATGTCGGCGCATCCAAAACGGATGTTGCGTAAGTGCAATTTAGCATGATGGGGCGATGGGGCCCCATCATGGGAGGGTCTGCGGCATGCGTTGGACGATCGGCATGGCGTCATACAATAACTTCGATGAGGTGTATTTCACCATTCAATCGCTTCGCCTCCATCATGATCTTACTGATTGTGAAATCGTGATAGTGGATAATTTCGGCTGCGAGGCGCTCCTTGATTTTTGTGAGGAGTTTGGCGCCGGCATTGTGCGCTATGAAAAGTTTACTGAAATACGGGGAACTGCCGCTCCACGAAACAGAATTTTTGAGATTGCCCATGGCGACAATGTAGTGGTTATGGACTCACATACCCTATTGAAGCGGGGATTTTTTGACAATATTCCAAGCGACGATGGACTTTATCACGGTCCATGCCAACTGAATAGTTTTGATGGGTTTTTTATGGGATGGAATCCGGCTTGGCGCCGGAACATGTGGGGTGCCTGGAAGGCCTCGGTCAAGACATTACCGGAAGATAAGGTCGAGATTTGGGGATCGGGCCTCGGCGTTTTCGCATGCCGGAGAGAGGCGTGGTTGGGGTTCAATAAAGATTTTCGTGGCTTTGGAGGGGAAGAGGGTTACATCCACGAAAAGTATCGGAGGGCAGGACGAAAAGTCTGGTGTGATCCGTCAAAGGTTTGGGTGCATTATTTCTGTAATAACGGAAGGAAAATTCCGTTTGAAATCCCCCGCATCGAGCGCGTACGGAATTACCTCATCGGATTCGAGGAGCTTGGCATGGATACAAAAGAAATGGAAGAACATTTCGGACCGAAAATGATAGCGGAAGCGCGCGGCTTGATCGCGAAGGAAAGGGCCACGGAAGCTGCTCCAACAAACGATGCCGACGAAAGGGCGATTATTGAAACCGAAAGAATTGAACCGCAGGAAGTGAGATAATGGACTATTCGCTGAAATTGATCACTCCACCGGCGATAGAGCCGGTGCTGGCGTCCGAGGTCAAGCTGCATGCCCACATCAGTCATTCGGTTGAAGATGCGCTCATCGAAGAATGGATATCTTCGGGAAGAAGTCTTGCGGAGGATTTTCAACGAAGGGCATATATTGGACAGAAATGGGAAGTGGCATTCGATGGATTTCCCGGCACGCCGATCATACTCCCGCGGCCGCCGCTCATCTCGGTCGACTTCATCAAGTGCTATGATAATCTCGGCGCCGAAACCATTCTCTACTACATCGCCGACGATCCGATAACGACGCCCGTTGAACCCGGCGTCGATGGGGCTACGAACTCCGATTTTATCATCGATACGAACGGCCAGCCCGGGCGCATTGATCTTGCCTATGAAAAAACATGGCCATCGATTACCCCGAGGTCTATAAAGGCTCTCGTCATCCGTTTCAGCGCCGGCTATGGGCTGACGGCTGCGAGCGTTCCTCAGACAGTGAAAGATGCGATAATGCTTTACTGCACCTATCGGAATGAAAACAGGGCGGGTGAAACCGAAGAGGCTCCGGAGCAATTTTATAATTTACTTTGGCCGCAAAGGAATTACCAATGACCCGGGGATATCTTTACCTGGCAATGGGCGCGGAGTATGACAAACTCGCCGCGCATACCATTGCGAAATCGATCGAGTTCCTTTCACTGCCTGTTTCGGTTATATCAAACATCAAGACAAAATGCAAAAAGTGGGCAGAGATTCCCGGAGTCAATTTCATCGATATCGATTTGCCCGACGATGCGAATCGAGAGGTACGAACCCAGCTCATAAAATATACCCCTTATGACGAAACGCTTTATATCGACTGCGATTCGGTTGTCGTGAAACATGGCCTCGAAACAATTTTCGACCTCTTAAACGGCAACGACGCCATTTTCCAGGAATGTCATGAGTGGTTACCGCATAGGCAGTATTACAGATTTTATCGGGATGCGGCAAAGCTTTTTCATGTTGAATTGCCATGGAAAATCTTCATGGGTGGATTCTTTGCCTTCCGAAAGAATGACACGGTAAGCGATTTTTTCGCGCGTTGGAACGAATATTGGAGACGCCATAATGTCGGCCGCGACATGCCGGCGCTCTCCTGCTCTATCCGCAACAGCGCTATAAAATATGAAATTATCACAACGGAAAAACATGGGTTCTTTTCCTTCGGCATGAAATCCAACGCCATTATACTCCATAGGGTCAATTTTGACGATCTGCACCGTTATTTCGGGATTCCATTGCATGGGCATAACAAAAAATACGACGAAGGGAAAAAGTGGTTTTGGGAGAGAGTCTATTTCGATGATGAGGAAAACAAACTGGTACATGACCCCTGGATAAGAAAAAAATTCGATCCATGGCAGCGCATGGTCGACAAACAAAAATACGTTGAAAAATTCCTTCCGGAAATGTATACGGGGGGCATTGATGTTCTCGATATTGCAACGGGACCGGGAGAATTCCTTCGCCTTGCCATGAAAATGGAATGCAATGCATTGGGAATTGAGGGCTTCTGCCGTATGTTTGACAGGCCGATAGACCGGCTTTACAATCAATTTTCGCGTTTAAAACTCAGGGAAGACGAGACCCCCGTCGTTCTGTCGGACATGAACGACGTGTTGAGGACCGATCCTCCGGAGCTCGCTGGCAGGAAATTCGATATTATCAATTGTCAGTTCGCCATTAATTTCATTTTTTTGGATTGTTTCAATTTTCATCCCGAACTCGGCGAATACCGCAACAACGGAGAGTGGATTTTCAATGAGGATTTTCAGAGGCATTTCGAGGATTATTTCCGATGGTGCAAGGGGCATCTACATAAAAACGGTATCGTAATGATCGCGGCGCTGCAGGCGTTCAACAAAGAGGAATATTCAAGGCGGATTATCCGCATTGCCGATTCCTTCGGCTTCAAGTGTGTGTTATCGGAAGGAAATCTTAATCATAAATTCGTCATTCAAAACGGATAAATCGCGTCCTTGGCAGGCGCGTAGATTGAAAAACAAAATGGACAGACAGGGAAAAAAGACAGGGGCGACCGAACGGAGGCATTATCTCACGATTCAGTCAAAGACGTCAGTCCCGGATGGCGAAGGGGGCTATACCGAGACATGGATCGACGGCGTCTCCATCTTTGCAGCGGTTTATCCAATCAGAGCGCAACAACAATTCAACTTGAGAAGTGTCAATGTTGATGCCACTCATTTTGTTAAAATCGAGGGAGAAATTGTTGCCGCTGAGAAGGATCGAATAAAATTTATTTCCGGATCGGTAACCAGATACTTTGAAATTCTGACCATCGAAGATATTCAGGAGCGCGGAATCGATAAATGGGTTATGTGCAAGGAGCGGCGATGAGCGGGAGCTGGAGCAAAATAAGAGAGGTCTGCGCAGATCTCGATAAGGCGCAGGAGAGGGAGCTGGATAAGGCCGCCGCATATTTGCGCCAGAAGCTCAAGGATAAGGTGAGCAAAAAGAGAATCTCCCTGCCGGGAGAACCGCCGGGCCGTCAGTCCGGGAACCTGAAGAAAGGCATAAAATTCACGCGCGAACCGGGAAACCGGTTTATCGGTGTCGGGAGTCCCGCGCAGCATGCGCACCTGCTTGAATTTGGAACCGGGCCGAGGCTCGTGAAAAATTATCGCGGGAAAGGAATGTCGAAACTGGTGGGTCCTCAGGCGCCCCGGCCGTTCATCATTCCGACGTTTGAGGAAGAGAGTGACAATATTAAAAAAATTCTATCGGAGCAGTGGCTGTAATGTTTGAATCATCGTTATTGGAGGCATTGCAGGGAGACTCGGCGCTTTCCGCGCTCATTACAACCTTCGGAGGTTTGCCGGCAATCTTTTCGGGGGCAGCTCCGGAGACGGCCGAATTGCCGTATGTCATTTTTAAAATCCATCGCTCAAACCCTGGAGCCGCGGCTGTTCATAAATTCGATGTCATGATTGATGTTTACGGATACGATACAACGGAAAAGACCGTCCATGAAGCTTCGGAGAGAATAGAATTTCTCCTGGATCGAGGCATTCTTCAGCATGCGCGCTACGGATGTATCAGACTTTTTTTCCAATCCGGCGGACCGGTGGATGACGAAGATGATCCACGCTCGATTCACGAAAATCTTCTTTTCGAGGCACGCGCAGGCCGTAAAAAATGGAGTACGGATATAACTACGTTGGGATATTAACAATTTAAGAAAGGAGTTCATATGCCCAGATATCATGGAATAACCGACGATACGTATAAGAGGTTTGTCATTGACGCGGGCGAGGTGCGTCTCGGATATGTCGACGAGGTAACGCGCGGCACGAATCTCGGCGCCACCCGCGGCGGATCAACTTTTGTCGTAGAAACCGAGTACAAAGACATGGTGGTCGATGGAGCGAAGGGACCGGTCAAAGGCGGCCGGAGGATCACGAAAGTAACCGCGAGCATGGATGTCAGCTTCATCGAATTTTCACCCGCACTCATCGCGCGCGCGCTCCCGGGAGCGACCACCGAGACTGTTCAGCAGGCAACGTATGTCGAGATACAGCGCGCCCTGCAGTTGGCACTCACGGACTACGCCGATTCGGTGGCGCTTATCGGGGAGGTATCGGGGAGCCAGAGGGCGTTCATCGGAATCCTGAAAAATGTCATTGTCGACGGCAATTACGAAATCACCGCTCAGGATGGTGATGAGAGCGCTTTGAAAATAAAATTCACGGCGCATTTTGATCCGGATCACATGGATGCGGAGCCGTGGACCATCCGGTTCCCGTCCGATGTCTCATGATCCGGAGTCGTTCACGATGATTTCATGAGCGTATGAATTAAAATCGTTTAACGGTGGGAGGCAATTTTAAATGGACGAATTGAAGATACGGCCGCTCAAACGTAAAGATCGAAAAATCATGACCGGCCTTTTGCGCAAACTCGCCGATAATATCGGCGACAAGGGCATCACGAAAATCATCGTCTCCGATGCTCCCGATGATTCCGCGAAAAATATAAAGGCTGATGATTCCGAAAAGCTGAATGCCTTCGCAAAAGTAGGGGTTGAGCTTCTTAAACAAATGCTCGACTTGCTCGAGGATGACTTAGCCGTTTGGTTTGCTGATCTGGCGGGGATAAAAAAAGAGGATATAGATGAAATGCCGTTTGGTTTCGAAGCGAATATCATCGATCAGATCGTTTCCTCGGAGGAGGTGGGTGATTTTTTTATGCATGCCTTGCGTGCGTCCAGCAGGATCAAGGAGTACGGAAGGCAAGCGAAGATACTGAAAACGGAGTCCGCTTCCGCCTCGAGCTGACCGTAGAGGAATTCGACGAATGCAATTATTCGGATATCAGCTTTACGGCGCGGATGATCGGAAAGGAGCGGGAGCGGAGATTAAAGGAGACGATGATATCCGCGGCCTTCACTGCTTGGCTGCAGGGCGCCGGACCTGAAAAGACTTTTCCGCAGTTTTTGAGGCATTATGGATTGGCCGAGGCAGAGCCGATTATGAGCAAGGATGAGAAACGGTTGGCCGTGCGAAAAGCGAAGCAAACAGCCGAACGGATTATAAAGATGGATAGGAAACATTCATCCACAAGGGAGAGTAAATAAATGGCCTGGCAAACTCCTAAAACCGATTGGGCCGCCGATGACGGCATCACGTCCGATGATTTAAATCGAATCGAAGGGAATGTCGCCGATTTCCGATTCAGCGGCGGAGCCAATGGACGGCTCGGGGTAGCGACTTTTGATAACGCTGCGAGCGTCACCGTGAACAATACCTCAGTCACCGCAAACACGCTCATATTGATAACATGCAATTCATTAACATTTTACGCGGGAACGCCCATATTTTATATATCGGCGAAAACACCCGGCGTTTCTTTTGTAATAAATGTTTCGGGAGGGTCGTCCATTTACGGCACGGTGGCCTATTTACTCTTGGAACCGCAATAGTGGAACGAAAAAATGAGTAGGGAAATTTTCAAACTTCATGGCGTTGTAAGTGCCGGCGGCCTCGAGGGAGTCAAGGGCGCGCTCATGGAGCTTGATGGCAAGCTCAAGAAGGTCGACAAGGCCTTCGCCCAATTCGGCCGCCAGGCGACGAAGCTTGGTACCACGTTCACAAAGTATTTCACGGCTCCCCTGGTTGCCGTCGGCGCGGCGGTAGCGATGGCCGAGAATAAGACGATTCAATATGCCGAGCAGCTGGTGAAACTCAATGATATTACCGGGCTCTCCACCGACACCTTGCAGGAATTCAAACACGTTGCGGCCATGACCAACGTCGAGTTCGACGCCATTTCGGGCGCGGTTGAGAAGTTCGCCCGGCAGCTCCCGGAAATAGCCAAGAAAAGCGGCCCGGCATATGGGGCACTGAAGCAACTCGGCGTGAATGTTTTCGACTCAGCGGGCAGGGTACGCGATATCAATGAACTTTTACCGGAGATGATAAAGCAGATCCAGCAAGTCCCGGATCCAATGGCCCGCCTGGCGATCGCTCAACAGGTTTTTGGACGAGGCGCCGGCGAGCTCGGGCCGATTCTGAAAATGACCGGCGCGCAGCTGGAGACGATGCGGAGGGAGGCTCATGATATGGGTGTCGTCATGAGCGGCGAATCCCTGAAGGCGGCCGAGGCCTTCGGCGACCAGGTCGATAAGCTCAAAGAGCAGACCAATGCCATGGTGATGAAGCTTGCATCGGATTTCCTCCCTGTTTTGCGCGATGAGGTTCTTCCGCTCATTCAAACGAAAGTGATCCCGGCGATGAGGGAGTTTGCTGAAAAAATCAGGGGATTGATTCAGTGGTTTGCAGGCCTCGACGGATCGATAAAGGCGGTTATCGGAATTACCGCGGCAATAGGTCCATTACTCCTGGTTATGGGAAAAACCGTGGCAATCACCAGGGAACTTACCGCCGCATTTAGATTGCTGCGGATCGCCTTCTTCACAAATCCATTTGGCATAGCCATTCTCGGCGCCGGCGCTTTAATTTTGGCAATGGAGAGGTTGAATCATTTGATGAATGATGCCGGCCTGGAAAACGCTGAAAATGGGTACAGAAACAAAGTGTCGAATCTCCTTGCTAAGGATGTGAAGCAACTGGAACGGCTCAGGGAAATACAGAAGCAAGGATCCTGGTCTTATATAGATCCGGAAGAGCTGAAGCGACTTGGGGTCGCGGACGGCCGGCTCGAAAACATCGGGAAGCGGATCCAAAATCTCGAAAAATTGACAGCAATGACAAAAAAGAACCTGTTGGGAATTCCGGTCACTGAAACGCCCTCTATTCCGGAAACTCCCGCGGCGAGCAACTACAATTTTGATGCGGGCGACAAAGATAAAGGTCTGAGAATCGAAGAGGAATACCAGGACAAACTCGGTGAAATCCAACGCGAAGCCGACGAATGGATTGACGAGAACAACGAAGCGCGAAAGGAAAAAGCGAGGGGGCTTGAAGAGGAAATCGCAGGATTCATGATTGACTCACGCAACATGGCGGCTCAGAAGCAAAAGGAGGCCAACGAACGAATAAAAATGGAGGATGAACAATTAGCCACAAGCCTTTTAACCACATTTAGTACCATGGGGCAATTGGTTGTGGAAGGCCTCGATGATGGAATTGCCGGGATGAAGAAATCGTTTAAAGGCATACTTACTCTGTGGCTTGACTTTATTGAAAAAATGGTTGTCGGTTCCATAATTGCCAATGCCGCGAAAAAATTCAGCGGATTCCCCGGCGGCTTGATTGGCCTTGCCCAGGCCGCATTGGAAGCCACCGCCTTGACGGCATTGTTTGAAATCGCCAAAAAAGGTATTGAATCTTTCGGCTCCGGAGCTTACGTCCAGGGCGGCCGGGGCGGAGTACTCGCGGAAATCGGCGAGCGAAGCGATTCCGAAGTGGTATTACCGATGAAAGCCGGCGCGCAGGCGCTCGCCGACAGCATTATTACCCGTCTCGGATCAATCGCGCCGGCGTTGCGGGTTCCAGCTTTCGCAGGGGCGCCTGCGGGGCGGCCGGTTGAACATCACTGGCATATAGGAGTTCTTGTCGCCGATGACCGAGGAATAAAAGAACTCGAGCGACGGCAGAGTCAATACAGGATTTTGGAAGCGCAGCGGAGAGGGGCGGACTGATGGCAAGAAAAGGGGAAATTTACATTAAGACCGTCAATGATCTGGAGCCCCGGCTTATGTCCGCATTCGGACGGAAGGTCACCATTACCGATACCGAAATATCGAAATCCGAGCGGACCGCGTCGGGAAAATTGTGCAAGGACATCATCGCGACTCCGCGGAAAATCGTCTTCAATTTCGAAATGATCGATGGCGATGAACTCGATTATTATATCGAAAGTCTTTACGAAACATACGATGAACTGCTTTTAATTTTTTACACCACGGATCAGCTCTACGATGAATATACATGCCTCATGGAGCCCATTTCACGGGAGCGCATTCTTTTGCTCGGAAACGGCCTTTGGGGCAATGTGAGCGTTGAATTCAACGAGGTGAGCCGGACGGTATGATTACAACGAGCGCGGAATTTACTACTGCAATCAAAGGGAACATTCGCCGCATCCGCGCGAAGGTGCAAATTTTATGGACCAATTACGCGACGATCGATTCCAGCATCACCGTAACTTCCAATGATGACAACCGGGGGAATCCCCTGAACGATATCCAGGCGGCGGATGGAAAGACTAACGCTTCGTACAAATGGGCGCATCTCGATGGAACCCTGGTAGCAGACGGAACATTTCACCCAATGCCGAACGACAGCCAGGCAGCCACCGCCCAGATGGGGTGGTACGGCGCCACCCGCTGCAACGGCTCGGCGCAATGGAGCGCGCCGTATCCCACGCTGACGGTTAATTCGGTGAGTGAGATACCGGTGAAGCTTCTGCGGGTATGCGGGGATCAGATTTATAATGAATACCCCGTCGATTTCGAGATAAAAATTTACAATGGCGCAACGCTGCTTCATACGGAAACAATCGTCGGGAATACTCTCCTCGAATGGTCAAAATCACTCGAGGACCAGGCCATAACCGGAGCGACGAAGATTGAGCTCGCAATTAAAAAGTGGAGTGCTGCGAACCGGGTGGCGAAAATTCTCGAATTTTACAGCATTTTCCAGGAGGAATACACCGGAGACGACATCGTTTCAATGCACCATCTCGAGGAGCGCGAAATTTCGGACGGGACACTGCCTGTCGGCAATATCAGCGCGAACGAACTGGATATCGAGCTCCAAAATATCCGGTCTGTACAAAGCGGGGTAGTTATCCGCGACCCCTATGCCTATGAAAATTCCGATTCATTTTACAGCAACGTCCTGAAGCTGAATCGGAAAATCAACGCATGGATCGGCGTGAAGCTTCCGGCGGGTAGCATTGAATATGTAAAGCTCGGTTCTTTCTGGTCTGGCGATTGGAAGGCATCGGAAAAGGGGGGGACCGTTTCCACCTCGGCGCGCGACCGCATGGAGCTCTTGCGCAAGGCCCAATATTCGGAATGCCCTATTTGTACAAATATAACCGCCTTCGATCTTTTGGAAATCATTCTGAACCATGCAAAGACGAGTGTATCATGGTTATCGGATATGACCTGGAGCATCGATCCAGAATTGGACGGCAGCGCCTTTGTGATTCCACTCGCCTATTTCCCGCGGCAAAGTTATTTCGAATGCATCCGGCAGATCGCCGAGGCCTGCATGGCGCAGGCATATATGAGCAGAGAGGATGTCCTCACCATAACCGGCCCGTCATTCGCAGGCACGGCAACGGGCTATGCGATAACCAAGGATGACTATTTCGATAAATCACAACCTTCAAAGAGCGAGGAACTCAAAAATTTAATACGTATTCCGATTACGGCATTAATTGCCAGGACGGATATATCGGAACAATTTCGCAGTCCCGCGGCTGTCAATCTGGGTATCGGCGAAGAAATGACACTATCCGTAGAGTACAGCAATTTTCCGGTTTCCTCAGCGGCAGCGACTCTCGAAAACGCCTCTTCGGGAATCTCGATCGATGCGGAGAAATCCGAATACTACGCTTGTACCTGTTCCATCGTGGTCAAAAACAATGGCGCTATAGCGGGAAGTTTTACGCTGGTCGTCACCGGCATTTGCTATGATAAAAAAAGCGATCAATTTTTCGACGCGAATGATGCGGCGTCACAAACCGAATTCGGCGTCCTGAAATATGAATATCCTGCGAACCATCTTTTACAAAATGAGGTTATGGCGGAAGCCATAGCAGCGCAGCTCTTGAGCGTTTACAAAATCTGGCGCAAGGATGTTCTATTGGAATGGCGCGGGAACCCCGCTCTTGAACTCGGCGATCTTGTTGAGGTCCCGGAATACCAGCGCTTTACCGTTGATAAAAGAGCAAATTTTTTAGTCTATAAAAACAAGCTCACTTATGACGGCGCGTTAAGGGTGACGACCGACGGAAGAAAAATTTCCGATGCATAGAAGGCGGAAGGTGTGAATCGTGCTTTGAGAATTTGTCGTAAATCCGGATGCACGGAACTCGTCAAGGAAGGTTATTGCAATAAGCATCAGCATCTCACGCGGGAGAGGCAGAGGGATTCTTGGAGTGAACTTGACAAGAGAAAAACCGATGAGGCGAGGCGATTTTATTCAGGGCCGCGTTGGACAAGATGCTCCGTGAGGCATCGCGCGCGCGAGCCGCTTTGTCAAAGGTGTAAGGCGGATGGAATTATCAAGGTGGCAGAAATCGTGCATCATAATCCGAGTCGCGAGACGCTCATTGACCAGGACAAGAACCCATATGATGATCAATATTTGGAATCACTGTGTTTCAATTGTCATCAGGAAGAATTGAGAAAGAGAAAATACCGGTGAGTCTTACGGCAAAAAACGTCGTCGACCTGATAAAGCAATACCGCGCTGCAGAGGGGATAAGCGGCACAAGCGGCGGTAATGTTCTCGGCACTGGCACGCCTGGATATATTCCCATTTGGGAATCAGGCACCACTCTGAGCAACTCCCGAATCATCGATGACGGTACAAATGTCTCGATCGACACCGGGTATATAGGTATTGGCACCGCGAGTCCGGTGCGCAAAATCGAAATGTACGACTCCGACAATAATACCACTCTTTTTTCGAACGCATCGAATGGGATCCGTTTAAATAATCCATTGGACGATGTTTTCAATCACGAATCGGAAATTCTTTTCGCGGTGAAGGGTAATAACTTCGCAGGCATCGCCGGGATCTATAACACGTTCACCGATCAGGCGGGCGGCGCGCTCGTATTCGGCACACGGTCTGGAAACTCGGCCGACGGGACAGGAATAAACGAACGCATGCGCATCGCCGCGAATGGGATCATCACCGTTGGTACGCCCAATTTTACTATTTCCGGGCCGTCGAATGCATCCGCTGTTCTGACGGTCGGCTCGGGCTCAGGCTCAGCAACCGACAAGGTTTTTCGCGTCCTGGGGGATTTGTCACCGAGCGAAGTCGAAAGGTTCACGGTTTTACGTAACGGCAATGTAGGTATTGGGGTTGTTGCGCCCTCCTATATGCTCGATGTCAATGGAGATGTGAACATCGTGGCGGGATCGCACTATAAAATCGGAGGTACGAACCTGTCGTATGGTGATATAGGAGCGGAGGCGGCAGGAGCGGCGGCCACAGCAGTCAGCGGTACCGCATCATATTACGCACTGTTCTCTGCGGCTCATGCTATTGGGGATGGATACGTAAGAGATGTAGGCGGACTCGTTGGAATAGGAACCGTGAGCGATGCGGCAAAAATCCTGTGGCCCCTCACTGTAAGAAAGTCCGCGGCGGAGGCATCGATTTGCATTACGGGTCCCGATGGGTATCAGCAGGCGCTCTGGCTTTTTAACGAGACGAGTATTCGCTGGGGAATTTATCGCCCTGCGTCGACAACGGACCTACGCATAGGCGTGGCGAGTGACACGGACAAAATGACATTTAAATCGGATGGCAAAGTCGGCATCGGCACCGCGAGCCCAGCGCGTAAAATTGAAATGTACGACTCGGATGCAAATACCACCTTGTTCAGCAATACAATGAATGGGATCCGGCTCAATAATCCTTTATCGGATGTTTTTAACCACGAGAGCGAAATCCTATTTGGTATGCAAAGCGCAAACTTCGCCGGCATCGCTGGCATTTACAATACGTACACCGATCAAGTAGGCGGCGCGCTCGTGTTCGGCACTCGGTCCGGCAATTCGGCCGATGGAACCGGAATAACCGAACGGATGCGCATCGCGGCCAACGGAATCATCACCGTCGGCACACCCAATTTTACGATTTCGGGGGCATCAAGTTCATCCGCGGTTCTGACGGTCGGCTCGGGCTCAGGCTCAGCCACCGACAAGGTTATTCGCGTCCTGGGCGACCTTTCCCCGAGCGAAGTCGAACGATTCACGATTTTGAGGAACGGGAAAGTAGGCATTGGGATTACAAGCCCTTCGACTATATTGACGATTCAAGGGGACGGCACCGAGGCGGGCGGCGAACTGCTGTTAATCAATGGTGTCGGCGGGTGTCAGGTGGCACTATGTCCCGCGACGGCAGTTAATGCCTTTGTCGGGACGAAAACGAATAACCATTTTTACGTTCGCACAAACAATCTTGATAGGATAATGATTACCGACGCCGGCAACGTGGGCATAGGAATTGTGCCGTTATACATTTTTCACGTTGCCGGACCCGAAATGCGCCTCACTTCGAATGCTGCCTACGGAATTATCCGCGCCTCTAACACCGACTCCGACTATTACAGCGCGCTATCGGCGCTTAACGATTCAGACCAACAGATTAATATTACAATGTTTGGTTCTACTGCGGTTGGCACCACCTGCGGAATCAATAACGCGAAACTGGGAACGTTGGCATGTGACGGCGACGCTTTGGTCGTGAACATTGTTAACGCTTATCCAATTTATTTGGGCACAAACGACGTTGCCAGAATGACGATACTCGGCGATGGCAAAATAGGCATTGGAACAATGATCCCCGGATACGAGTTCGAGGTTGTGGGAGATGTCAAGATTTCCGCAAAATTCGGATGCAATGGAGCAGATCCTCAAGCGGCGTATGCTATTGGGAATGCATGTACGGATTTGGCAACAGTAATCTCTTTGGCAAACTTAATGCGCACTCTATTACTTAACAACGGTACAGGAAAGGTGTCATAGATGCCATATACATTGAAAGCGAATGTGGTTTGGGTCGAAGGAACTTCTCTTGAATCCAAGCCAAGCTACGAGGAAGGGGCCAGAGACGGCCACTTCCTTAACGAATACGATACTGGAAAGCAGTATCTCAGAAGGTACGGAGTGTGGGAGGATGCAGATATTGGCTTGTTACTTGTCAAAACAACAAAAAACGGCCCAGCAACGAGTGACGCAAACGGACTTGCAACAATATCTTTTTCGCTACCACTTGCCAACACAAATTATTCAATCACATTTGGATTACAAGATGAGGGAAGTCCAGGCAATTTGGGTATCCCGCATTTTTACGATAAAGCCGTTGATGGTTTTAAGGTAATCACGAGGGCAACTGCGGGAGGCGCGCCGAAAGCGAACGTAACTTTTGATTGGTTCGTAACCTTGCACTTTAATCCTTAGTCTTAAGAGGAGCGACGAATGGAAAAGAAAATTACGTTGAGGCAGATGGGTACGCTCTATATGGCAATAAGTAAGATGGGCGACGCGGGCGTGAGCGTGAAGGGAATGGGAATGATCGATCTGGCAATAAACAAGGCGAAGATCGAGCCAGCGATCCTGGAGTATGAAAAAATGAGGCGCCTCCCGGAAAGGATTCAGCAATACAACCGGAGGTTGGCAGCCTGTAAGACGCCGGAGGAAAGGATTAAATTGTTCGAGGTGTTTTCCTCGGATATCGAGGCATACGACAAAAGAGAAATCGAACTCACCGATCTTAATGACGGGGAGCGCGTCGTGGATTTACTGATAATAAAGAGGAACCAGCTCGTCATCGACGAGAAAAACGGCAAGGCGGCAGAGGTGTTGTTTGGCCTCCTTCCGGTGATCGAAATGGAGAAATGATTCCGATGCCTGCAGATTTCATTCAGATAACAATACCAGCCGGCATCGTTGGCGGTGCGATCACGCTCGTCATACGGGAATTCGGGGGCAAGATTTTTGCCGGGCACCATGGAAATGGCGATATGAAAGGCAAATTATCAAGAGAAGAGCATGCGCTTCTTTGCAATAAGGCGTATCAAAGGGTCGAAATAAAAATTGATAAAATGCAGTTGAGGATTGACCGGATTTTTGAATTGCTGGCCGATAAATAAGAAAGGAATGATCTATGAGATTTTCCTATGGGCCCAATGCAAAACAGATCATGCCGTGGGCGGAGGCAATCATTGAGGAAATACTCATTCGTGCCGGTATTGCCGGTGCGATCGTAACCAGCACGAAGCGGACGCCGGCGGATCAGGCAAGGATAATGTATGCGAATCTCAATGGTCCAGGCCTGGATAGACGTAGATACATCGAGCGGCAATTGCGCCTCTATGGCGACAACGGCGACTTGGTGATCAGGGTATTCGAGCAACAACTTGCCATTGGTGCGACAGCTGCCGATACGATGCATGCGATGGAGCAAAAGATAATCC
>Ga0316630_10000016_pt1 | contig 43492 bp, 59 predicted proteins | sample OWC_May_M1_C1_D6_FD_207658 | JGI IMG/M metagenome (GOLD analysis project Ga0316630, IMG submission 207658) | Wetland soil microbial communities from Old Woman Creek delta, Ohio, United States - OWC_May_M1_C1_D6_A | ecosystem: Environmental > Terrestrial > Soil > Wetlands | place: USA: Ohio...
AAGTCCCTAAGGATGGGGATTGTGATAAATGCATTGTAAACCATAAACAAAAACATCAACGTGAAATTCAAAGGATTATATCCCTGATACAATCTTAAGATAAACAAACTAAATAATAATATTTGTGGTCCAATACATAAGACCATAAATAAAACTTTAAAAGACTCATACCTATTAGACTTCGCATTCTTATCTCCCGTAGGAACCCACGCTTCGAGAGTATTAAACAAATAATCCCTTAAAGCATATAAATGAGAAAAATAAGAAACTTGTCTTGATCTTTGAATATAAAATCCGAATGGACACTTTAACCACCAAGCCATGAACAATGTTCCGTAAATAAAACTTGGTACGCTAAACAAAAGATTAAACCAATGCATCTTATCTGGACAAACAGAAAGGATAAATATGCTTGGAATTGGGGAAAACAAAACAGATACTCCTGTGCTCAAATAATAAAAAATCCCATTCGCATAACAAAGCCTTTGCATGAATGATATGTTTGCAGTCCAAAACTCCTTACTAAAAAACAAGGATATAGAACCCATTGACCATCTCATTTGCTGAACAAAGAAACTTTTTAGATCATCAGGACATATGCCCTTTGCGAGATTTATTGGAATATAAAAGACTCTCCAACCAGAAGAGATAAGCATGAAAGATGTCCTCATGTCCTCAGAATATGGAATAGGGGCAGTTCCACCAAATGGCTCAAGTGCCTTTCTTCGATATAAGGCATTTGTCCCGACACAAATACTAGCGTTAAATGTGTCTCTAGAGGTTTGCATCAAACGATAAAAAAGTTCTTGAACCGCGGAAGCCCCCTTGCCGATCCAAGTTCTGTGATTTTCAACTGTGAAATACTGTGGAGACTGAACGATTGCACACTTTTCGTATTCAAACATATAAGGCAAAAGTTCGATCAGCATATCTTTTCTGGGAGCGAAGTCAGCGTCTAAAATTAATATAAATTCACCAGAAGTTAATGGGAAAGCGTTACGTAAATTTCCAGCTTTCTTGAGTTCATTACCTTCTCTTCGTATATATCGATAATGATATTTATCGGCCAGTCTCTCGATAACGTCACTTTTACCATCGTCCAAAACATATATCTTAATTTGAGGATGAGCTTGTTTGAGTTGATAAACGTAAATCCAAGTATTTTCTATAACATCTACAGGCTCACCACAAACAGGCAAATAAATATCGACAGATGCTTCTTCCGATCGATCTAACCACTTGGCGCATATTCTTTGATGATTTTTGAAGTTAAATGGTTTTCCAAGGAAGCCAACGATGTAAGAAAGCAACAAATAGAAAGCCGTTAATAATACGAATAAACCATACGCCCAGGCGCTAGGATTATAGTAAACAAACAAGATGTTTCCGCTAAGAAGACACGCTGTAGAAAAAAATCCGAAGGTATATAAGGACCATCGACCTTGATCTAAGTAAAGATGCTTCTCAGCGTTTGATGGCGCTGAGTGCATGGGTTACCACAATTTATAAGATAAGCTTACGTAGAATTTATTTCTAGATTCTTGAGCGGTGAAGTCCTCTTGCCACTCAAAACCAGGAGCAACTGTCCAGGCTTTTCCAACTCCAACTTGTAATTCGTTTTTTAATACAAGCCAATGAGTGCTGTCTTTGTCTTCAAAGGGACGAGATCCATATCCAGTCCAAGAATTTAAAGCAACGTTTCTCATAAGAGGTTGCCAAACGGCTAACCCAACTTGAGGACGAACATTGCCGTCAGTGACATTTGTTTGAAGTTGAAGTTTTCCACTTCCAAAAGCGCTAGTTGAGAACAGGAGCATCGCTAACATTAGTTTTTTCATTATTTCCCCCTTTAGGAACATCTAAAAGCGTATAATCGTGAAACATCCACGTCATAGCCTTGTCATGCATTTCCATTGAAGTATTTCTTATAAAATCCAAAGCATCAAGCGATAACTTCACATATTTGGCCCTAAGAGAGAGGTCCTTTTCTTTAAAGGCTTTCTGTCTATAGGCTTGAGCAATGGCCATAATAGTTTCTGGACTATTTGGCTTTTTCTTTAATGCCAACTGAAGATATTTAATGGCTTCATCGTTTTTTTCATATCTAGACATAATGTCACCGGCAAACATAAGGGCATCTGCAGAATTCGGACAAGCTTCAACCATAGACTTTATAAAAGTGTCTAGCTCGGCTCTGTTATTATGAAAATGGTTTCTATTAATTTCATAGTGATGAATCCATGCAGAGACGCAGTTTCGATATAGTTCGATTGCCTTTTTAGACTCATGTTGTTGTAAGTGGATCCAGACATCCTTTGCTTTGCGCATAAACTCGACGCCATCGGCAACGCTCCATTGTGGTTTTGCCATGCTTGAGTCACCCTTTTTAAGAATATAGGTGTTTCCGTAGACCTCATCGTTTTTATAAACAACCTCTAATCCGGCTCTATGAATGATCCACTCGAGATGCTTTTCGCTCCACGCATTGATATGATCTGGATGCCAATAATATTCTAAATCAAAACTATTAACTCCGTCGCAATGCATTGCTTTAAACCACACGGGAGCAGATAAATAAAACACACCGTCATCTTTTAAACAGTCGGCATATTTTTTAAGCATTATGTCTGGATCGAGTTGGTGCTCAAGAACGTGATAAGAAGCAATAAGATCATACTTTTTAGTAAAATCAAAATCTTCCTCTAGTCGAATACCATACTCAAAAAAAGCAACTTTTATATAAGTACTTGTTAATTCTGTTCCGTTAATATCAGCTTGTGGAAATTTTTGTTTACAGAAGTTTAAAAACATCCCAATAGCCGACCCGACTTCACCAATAACCGGACGATCAATTCCTTGTTCTTTCCATCCATTAAACAATGGAGTTAAGAAAAAATCATGATACTGAACTTTTCTCTCTCCTGTTTTTACAGACTTCGCGTCCGGAACGGACCTGTAGTTTTTTCGGTAGTACTCTTTTATTTCTTCTTCTGTTTTATATTTTTCTGGATAAGAAACAAAGGAGCATGTCTGGCACATGTGTGTTCCTTCTGGTTTGATTCTATATTGATCAACATTTTTCCAGTTACCTACTGTTTCGCATACTGGGCATCTGAAGCTTTTAACTTTACTCATATAATTCCCCTTATTTTATTTGTCTTATCTATAATTGATTTTAAAGTTTCAGGTGTCACGGCTTGATCAGCGTCGCTCATGGATTTTTCTGGCTCTTCATGGCATTCGACAAGGAGACCATCTGCTCCGACGGCAACACCTGATAGCGCAATGCTCTCCACCAGATCACGACGACCAGTCGAATGAGACGCGTCCCATATGACAGGAACTCTGCAAATTGAATTAATAGAAGCCACAACATGAGGAGTGGGAGTCCAACGAACGTCATTGTGATAAGTAGAAGAACCTCGCTCAATAATTGAAACATCTTTTACTCCTCCGGTTAGTAAATGCTCCACTGATCCAAGACACTCGTCAACCGTAGAGCCAGGATGTCTCTTTAAAAAAACAGGCTTTCCCCACTTTCCAAGTGTTCTTAATAGAGGGTAATGCTGCATCGCACGCGCCCCTACCTGAAATACGTCACAATATTTAGCTAAAATTTCTAGCTGATCTGGCTGATATGAAATGACCTCAATAATGTTTTTTAAACCATTAGCCTTTGCAGCTTCGCTATATGACTTAATTAGATGTTCATCTACATACCCATATTTAATAGTTCTGTTTGGATAAGTACCCGCACGATATACGCCACCACGTAGATAATTTGCTCCTGCTTCTTTAACAATTTTAGCAATTCGATTTACTTGGTATTCAGACTCTACAGAACAGCTTCCACTAATTATTTTGAATTCATCATTAGGCGGTACATATGCTTTGACGTAATCGTATGAAGGATTCGGACCCCAAATTCTTTTGTTTGAAAAGTCCATTAGAAATTACTCTTCCTAAGAAACATCTCAAATTCCCTATCCCTAAGTTGTTTCGCTTTTTTAGCATCCATCATATAGTCCATGCGTTTTCCTTTTGCATATTTAGGAATCACAATATCCCCTGGCATTGGATACTTTTGCCTAAGTATCCATCTCATGCATCTTTCGAGATTTCTAATTCGTTTAATTACCCACAAATCTAATTTCTCAGAACCAAGTCCTTTTGAATTTATATCTGCAAGTCCGGCCTGAAGGCCATACCTCCATGCAGATAATTTCTCAACGCTACCTTTTGTGGCAGCCGTCTCGAGACAAGAGCGCCAGTGATCCTCAGTAAGTGTTGAATACATGGCTAAAACATCAAGAGCTGCGTACTTGCGTTTCCCCTGATTCACTTGTTCCCCCAAGTATTTTGTTTTTTATTTTCTCTCGTTCTTTAATATTAGTTTTAGACATTGAACTAGGAGTTTGTCGATAAACAAAAGTTGGTTTATTAAGATACCCAATCCTTACCTGTTCCTTGGCTCTTACCCATAAATCCAGACCTTCATAATTTCTAAGTTTATCGGTGAACTTAATATGGTTTAGAGCGGAAGTTCTATATATAGTTCCGCCAGCATGATGATTTTCTTTTCCAAGCTGAATATTTTTTCGACCAACGCCGGCATAACAATTTGGATATACTGCGTCTAGAGATCTGGAATCAATCTCGTTAACTAAGTCAGAGACAGCAGTTTTGTTGGTAAAATAATCATCAGCATCAAGACGAATTATATACTCTCCCTTTGCAAGGTTTAGCGCCCTATTAGAGCTTGATGAAAGGCCAACGTTAGATATGTTTTTATAATACTTTGTGTTTTTATAAGTCTGACAAAATTTTGACGCATGAAGTATTGTCTTATCTTGAGAGGCGTCATCAATAATCAAATACTCATAATTTTTAAAATTCTCCTGCATAGCAACAGATCCCATGGCTTCTTCAATCCATTTTTCTGCGTTATATGCGCATGTGTAGATCGTCACGTCGGGGAGTTTGTTTATGTTTTTAATCCAAGGATGCTCTTCGTAAAATGAGAATACATCGTCTATGGAACAATCAGGCCCAAGACTTGTAAACAACAAATCCATCATTTGAACATCTTCTGGATAGTCCACCAAAAGCCTTAAGTCACAATCAAGCATCATCTCATAATTTAATTTATTTTCTGTTGTTGCCTTAATTGCATAGGATATGTGCTCAATGTTTTTACCACCATATCTTTGAGCGGCCTTTTCTATGACATCAAAAGACATTATCTCAAATCCAGTCCCTGGAATAAAATCACTGGAATAAAGATAATCGAGACTCTTTCTTTTAAAGACGTCTAATAGAGAATTTAAAAGTACGTCAGAGACGAATATTTTATCGTGAGTAACTCTGATAATCGTGTCTATGTTGTTTTGCTTCGCGCACGCGTGAATTCTACCAAGAGGATTGCTGTCGAATCCTGTAGATATGAAAACCTTGTTAGGATACTTCTCCATAAGAAACATGTAGTCGTTAACTTCTGGTGCAGGAACAGCCAAATATAGAGGTATATCGCTTTTTATAAGTCTCCTTACTAAGTGCTCTATGTGATAAATTTCTTGATACTTAATAAAGCATTTTCCAGGCACACGAGAAGAGTGTTTTCTTGAACAAAGAATTATAGCAGTACTCATGAATCCCAAACTTTCTTAAAATTTTTATATGATTCAAAACTAGAACAGTTTCGACACGGATCTAAATTAAATGCGGACTTATCTTTTAAAGATTTTCTTATAGACTTGGCTTTTTCTGAATTCCAGATTTCTCTCAAACCCTGTTTATTACAATCCCCTATTACAAGACGTGACCCAATGTCAGGACAGCAAACGTGGACTTTGCCGTCCCAATCGACCATAAGTCTTGCGTGGGCTTGGACGCATGTTTGTCTATTTTTTGCATCTCGCTTTTCAACAACAGTTTCTGATAGGTCTTTATTTGTTCTTCCTTCAACGACATCTCTGACTGAGACAACTGCCGAAGGGAATCTAGATTTAATTTCATGTTCTAAATCCTCATCTTTATTTAGTTGAGTTCGAACGGACTGAACGACAAATACATTATCGCGACCAGGGTAATTATAATACTTAGACATGTTTGCAAGTGTCTTTTCATAGTTAGAACCTTTTCTTTGTTTCTCAAAAATATCCTTACGAAAAGAATCAAAACTTACTTTGACTTTTGTTTGGTTGCAGAGCCCTCGAAAGATAGATTCTTTTTCGTAAGGAAAATTAAAATTAGAATTAGTAACTCGATCAATGAATGTAGATCCATGTGCTTCTTTTTTGGAAATACTGGTTATGTATTCAAATTCAGGATGCATCGTGGATTCCCCACGGTAGTTAAACTTAACAGAATGAACCCCTAAATCAGCGGCTTCGAATATAATCTTTTGCGCTAGCAGTGTTTTCATGTACCCCTTTTTAAAAGGGAGTGTTGATCTGTCTGAGTGGTAACAATAGCCACAAGCATTAGTACAATACGAAGAGAGCTCGAGTGAAACATCTACTGGTTTAGAGAGATTTAAATATGGCGCGTAGTTATATTTAAAACGATATATCTGATAATTTAATTTTTGAAACATACCATATTAAGATATGTCCATTAGACTAAGGGTCAAGTGAGTTTTGTATGGTACAAAATAATAATTCCAGCTCCGCCTGACGCGCCAGATCCACCATTGTCTGGAGATCCGCCAGACCCGTGACCGGCTCCGCCGCCTCCACCAGCTCCGTATCCAGCGGCATTTGTATTTGCAGGAACGTTTCCGGTTGTTGTTCCATCTGTTCCTAGTCCGCCAACCCCATAACTTGAACCGCCGCCGCCGCCGCCTCCACCTTTTGATGCTCCACTACCACCGCCAGCACCACCAGAAGCATACCAAGGAGACGCCTCTCCTACAGTTCCAGAGGCTTGGAAAGCTCCGCCTGATCCACCAATCAACATCATCGCGTTCATTCCAAATAAACCAGTTAATGCTCTTGCTGTCGGAGATCCTCCATTTGTTCCGGATCCTCCAACCCCTCCAGCCGCTCCAGGGACATAAATTAAAGTGGTAGATCCTCGCAAAATAGAACTTGCAGAACCAGAAACACCGTCTCCCCCGCCACCGCCTCCTGCGCTAGTTGTTGCTGCAGCCCCTGCCCCGCCTTGACCGACAGTAAGAGATAATACATCCCCTGCTGTAACTTGAAATATTCTTGATAGCATCCAAGAACCGTTTCCACCAGATCCGCCTCCGCCGCCAGTAGTAGTTAGGCCGACACCACCACCTCCACCGCCCCCTGCGGCCCATGCTTCAACATGCAACTGTGTTATGCCAGCCGGAATAGTGAATGAAGCGTTTGCGGTATAAGTAAATGCAACAGTTGTTCTGGCAGAGGCTTCAAGACTTGCATTGGTCATTCCAGATGCTCCAATGTATGCCTTAGAAACTCCCTCGATTTGAAAATCAAATGCTCCAGTTGTATTTGAAGTATCACCCTTTATGACAAGGGTTGCAGTAGTGGTAGAAGTTAATAGATCAACTTGAGTTACATAAACTCCAGCCCAGTAATGGTCTGGTGCGCCAAGATAATGAAGATTATTTGAAGCACTGGCCGTACTCTCATTTATTGGCAACAAATCCCCTCTATAATTAGAAAAGTTTTGATTTACCTGAGAGCTTCGAGCCTTGGTGTTTGGTTGGAATGTATAGTAGGTAGTAATAGTACTTGGCATAAAGTTAAGTTTACTCCTTCAAACATTTTAATCAATTAAGACCTTAGACTAGCTTCTTAAGGCTAAATCTAAAATCCTGCATATCGCAACTTAAAGATCCTCCAGGATCATTCTTTCTTCCTAAAGGTACCGCAATTTCATCATGCCCAACAACCCAGTCATAATCAAACTCGGGATTAATATCTTTTTGCCATTTACAAAACTGCCACAATGAGTCTTCTTGTTCCTTAGTAAATTTATGATAATAACCTGGAAATTGGTTCATATTCATTTCATGAACATATCTAACTTCGTCAGGGTAATATTCCTCACCAAACCAAGACGAGTATTTATCAACCTTACCAGCTAGGGCCAACTTGGGAGATAGTTTGCCAGCATTACATATCTCCATTCCCATACAATAGCTAGATATGCCTTTAGTCTTAATCCACTCTGAAGATCCACAGTGATAAGCTACGTCATCTAGGAATTGATTTTGAGCTCGATATATCTTTCCATGGTCGTCCATTACAAGGCATCCAAGTCCTTTAAACGCTAAATTATTAAGAGTATTTATAGCGTCTTCACGGCCTTTTCTAGAGTGTCCAGCAGTAAAATGAACCACAAGACCTCTTGGTTGTCCGGTTTTTGTTTTATATTTTCCTTGGGTTTTGACTTGGACATTTACAGCCTCAATAATAGGAGGTCTTATTTTAGACACTATTCTTTCTGGTTCTTTATTTGTTCTGCAAATCATTTTTACACTTATTTAATTCCCTATGAAGTATCTCATGGTGAGTGTTAATTCTAGAAGATGCTTCTGGTGAAACACACTGAAATCCGATCATATCTTTGATTTGCTTTTCTTCAATAGGACAAAGTTCTCTTGGAATACAAACTGTATTTTCTCTATCTACGATAATACGAGTTAAAACGAGCGGCTCTTCTATTCCATGCGAAGAAAGGCAACTAGTTAGGAAAAGACTCGCTAACATTAATTTTAGAGCTTTCATCGACTAACCTTTTTTGAAGTTCTGGAGGTACTGGTTTTCCCTCCGCAATAAGTTTTTTAATTTGCTCGGCAATCTCATCAACCACTTTTGATTGATTGATACCGTCTTCATAAATAGATTTTCTTTTTTGATATTCAACGATGAACTGAAAGAGCCAAGAAATACCCTGACCTACCTTGTTTCCAAGATAGGTGATAATTGGTGTTATTATGGCCCCTACAATCCAACTCATTTTATTCTTTTAGTTTAGCCAAAAGATCTCTCAAGGCATCTTCTAATGCAGGAAGAGCCAACTGAAGAGCAGCATCATCAAACTTATTGTCTGTAGAAGCTACAAGAGCCTCTAATTTAGGCTTAACATATTCTTTTAGAGCAATTTCTAAAAGAAGCTTTTCAAAATCTACACAGCTTAAAAGCTTTTTAAGTAGTTCGTTATTCATATTATTCCCCCTTGGTTTGGTTCTCTAACAATAGTTCTATACGATATGTACGCTTGTCAATTGACCGAAGTGTTCCTTGGACTTCTTCCTGAAACTTATCTTGTCCAGCACTTATATATTCAACCTTCTCTCTGATCTCCTTGGCATTAAGCTCAACTGTAGTCATCCATGCTGCAAGACCACACAGGGCTACAAACATTCCTATTAAGGCACCGTATGTGACCTTTATCGCCCTATCTTCTGATATTTCTAAGATGAAGTCTTTTGACATTATTCTCTTCCTATAAACTTACATTCTAAGGTGTCCAAATTCATGTCTATACTTATAAGCCTAAATTCTTCTGAATTTAATTTCAAGCCATCTCCAGGAGAAGAGTCCCAAATCATCGCATCATCATGTTGAGCTGCTGTAGTGCTGTCTTCCCAGTTGTACACATCCCAAACTCCGTTCTGAGTAGGAAGGGTTGGGTCGTAAGTTATTAAAACTCTGTCGAAAATATCAAGGTGAGGGATAAACGAGGTCGAAAACTCAATCTCTCGTCGAATGGCAGAGAACTCTAGGAATAGACTATCGGCTATGTTTTCCGCAACCGTAGCAGTCGGTATCCAGAAGTTTTCTATAGAAATAGTTCTTTCTCCAAGCGTCCACGGACTTGAATCAGACCTAACCCTAAAGTCAGACTCTGCAACCTCATAACTTGAGGCTGTGTCAGCATCTACCCATTTTACAGTAACCCTTGAATAGTACTTATTAAACCTTTTACCAAACCAAGAAACGTTCTTAATAGTGTGTCCATAATAGGATGAAAACCCACCCACTCCTATGAAGTGATATACCGTAGCCGTATCTAAGGTTCTTGGGACAAACCTAAATGTCCCCTCCCTTGTCGCATAAGGGACATAGTTCTCAGCCTCTGCTAGCTTTTCAAGAACGTTCCAAACTGTAGCCTCAATAATATCTTGAGCCGTTGACGTGTTTAAATTTGTATATTGAACAGTAGTCGATTGTATATCAAAACCAGTCGATGTATCTCCGAAGAATGGTCTAAAAATATAATCACCATCACCGTCTTGTTGGTCTCTTAACATCTCTACAAAATCACTCGCTGTTAGTGAGCTATTCCATCCAGTTAATCTTCTGGCGGAAAATTGGCGGAAACACTCAGTTAAAGGAACAACGGGAATAGCTATTTCGTTGTTACCCTTAATATTTATGTCTCCAGAAATAAATCCATTATAGACAATATTCTCTGATGGATATTCAGTGACAGACCAAATGCCATTTGTTTTTGTTTCGTATAAAAAACCAGCCTCTATCTTTACAAGGGTTCTTTGTTGATCTGAATAATTAAACCAAAGAGAGTTTTCGTCATTGTAGTCGTTATATTTTCCAGACGAATTGTCCATTGTTAGAGTAATGTTGGAAAACTTAAATTGATTGATCTTATTAGAATCTACTGATTTTTTAATTGTTCCCCATTTAACTACATCATCGGTTAACTCGACCCACGCGTCTTCATATTGACCAGTTCCAGGCTCACGGCGCTTTATATAAAGCCTTCTATAGACCTTAGATCTAGGGTTTTTAATTTGTCCAACAAGGGAATTAAGTCCGCTCATGTTTCCTTCAAATCAATTGATCCAGTAAATCCTGCATTAGTTGCATCATCCGCATACTTATAGAAATCAAAGTTACCCATCCAGTTGGCTTCAAATAATATTCCATCCCAAGCTGTTCCGGTTCCGAATGGAACAAAGACTTTAGGAGTAAATTCATTATAGATTTCCAATAGAGAATCTTTAAACGTCTCAGTAATATATTTTAGCTTTACTTTTACCGACCATTTCGCTTGAACAGTCTGCCGTCTAGTTCCACCATCAGACAAGTTATGAATTAATTCTTTTGGGTCTATTATTGGAGTATAGCCGCCAGAATTCGGTATCTTGGCGAATGTTAATTCATTTGCACCGACATAGAAATAACCAACTGCTTTTTCAGAGTTTGCAGTCATGGTTGTTTTAATATCGAATGTTACAGATGTTACGTCTACTGGAGTACAGGCAAGATATAAATTAGTTGCAGAGTTATTTGTAAATTGAGATGTCGTTGTTGGACTAGTTAGCGTAAAGGCATTTGCCGTAACACCGTTATAGAATAGATTAAACTGCTTAGCATTGGTCTCCATTATAGCAATTCGATCTACTGTTTGAGTAGAATCAAAAGTAACTCTAATGGTTGTAGTAGTTAGATCTGAATTATCTCCACTAGATACATATTGTCTTCTTACATCAGGATTCATTATAGAGTCTGATGTAATTGTATTCGTGCTAACAAATAATTGAGTTGTTGTTTGAAGTAATGTTTGACTTAAAAATTCCATTAAACCACATCCGTTTCAAAGGCTACAGATTGATTAGATTGCCTTAATTTTAAAAGTTCTCTGTCCAAAACCCTAGCGAACTGTTCAGCCTGGCTTTGATCCCCCATAATTGGTCCATTAAAGTTAATAGTTACTCCGCCTCCACCCATGCCAAACTCACCAGCCCGATCAAGAGGAATGACGGCTTCTGGTTGTCCGCCTTCACCGATAGTAGCTTGAGTTCCGCCAGGCGTTGGCATTACGATACCCCCTTCTGCAAGTTGAACACCAGCAACTCTTGCGGCCTGAGAAGCCCCAGCAGCAATGGCTAAAGCAGCAAAGGCCGCACCAACATATGGACCACCTATTTCTGAACCAAATCTAAAACTACTCGCCGCAGATTGATAAGTATTAATCCAAATTTGAGCAATAGCAGCGGCTTTACCAGCGGCGGCCATTGCTTTATTGTGTGAGTTTTGTAATGTGGAAACACTAGACAAGAAAGTTTCTCGATCCTTTAGAGTCTGTTTGTTTTTTTCTTCTTCAGACTTAAGCTCTTCTTTATCAGCAACTTTTTTTCTCATTGCCTCTTTAGCTCTTATGGCATTTAGTCGTTCCATATACGAAGCATTAGAAGCAATAATTTTATCGTAAGTCGCTTGCTTGGCTGCTAATTCAGCATCACCCTTAATTTGTTCGTCAATAGCTAATTGAAGTACTTCCGCTTCTGTTTGCGCTGCTCTTTGAGCCTGCTCTTGTGCAAATTTATCTTGTTTTATTAGTAATGATTGTTCTGCCGACGCTCTCTCTTTTTGGACAATAGCATCTCTGAAGGCAATGGTTTCATCTAGTTCTTTCTGAAGTTGAGCGACGGCTTCGCCTCCAACTCTTGCTCTCTCAAGGGCCATAATTTGCTTGGCAATTCCAGCGATCTTTTTATCAACATCAGCCAACTTTGCAGTATCTAAATTTGGTCCAGCAAGTGCTGTAAAAAAATTAAGAACAGACGTTGTCATTCTTGCCAATGAGGATATAAATGGAGCTGATAATCTTCCAATAGTCTCCATAAAGTCGGACCAGGCATTACTTAACTGTTTCGTAGCTCCAAGTCCCTGTGCTGCAGTTTCCGCTTGGCCTTTATATTTACTATCAATTCCAGATATTACTTGTGCTAATCGCTCACCTTCGGTAGCCGTTTTTGAAATCTCAATACCTTGTCTTGCAAGAGCATTTGTTTCTGTCCCTATAGTTTTACCAACTAGTTCGGCAGCAGAGGCTAAATCCATTCCCTTTGCTGCTGCTAAATCTAATGTTGATTTAACAAGGGCATCGGAAACCTTTTGATTTTTTGAATAGGCCTGAAGAATTGCCGTAGCATTAACAATCTCTTCATCTCCAAATGTTGTTACTTTTTGTAGGGCAGAGGCTAAATTTATATATTCATTTTTAAGATCTTGAGTGAAAACACCAGCATTTACCATAGATGTGGTAAGCTTGTTAATAGCTGCTTCTTCTTCTCTAAATGCTTCTATAGCCTCGCCTACGAAATCGGCGACTGTTTTAAAGGCACTTACAACATCACCAGCCGTAATTACTAATCTATCTAGTATCTCTGTTCCGGCCTGCTTTATTTTAATTAATAATGTGGCTTCATTATTTGCCATCATCGGCTCCTTTTGGCGCTTTTAGATGCTCGTTCTTGAGCCTTAATCTCAGCCTCGTTACCTATCGTAGCTACTAATATATTAAACTGTAAATCATCAATTGTACCATTAAGAATGACACTTGGGAGAACACCATATCTTTTAGAGACTATATCAATGTCTAGTATTTTATCTTTAGCGAAGTACTTTATGTCGTTTTTTTTTTACCGTAAGTGTATTCCATAACTTTAGCGTAAAGCTCATGGGCCAATTCCCACTCAGTAAAAATGTTATCCACTAAAAGACCATCTGATTCCTTGTCGTTTCTCTTTAGTTTCGGATGAACTATGGCTGACATGAAAACATCTCTATAGTGTTCTTTAACCTTTTCTAAGGTCTTTTGAGTCACATCAGGAGGAGATGGATTTCCTACTTTATAGACATCATAGAGTTGAAGCATAACCTTAGACCCTTCTAAGAAACTAGATGGGTCTATTTTTTTAATCTTAAACTTAACTCCACAAACTCGAATCGACTTTGTTTTATTTAAAACCGATTCTAAATCATTTGAAAATGGCCACATCTTAGTTATAGCTCGTAGTTTTATTTTTAGTTCTAATTTTGGCAGCATATCCACCAGAAGTAGGATCTCGCAATACGATACAAGATACTTCTGATTTCAATATCTCATCTGGACCACCAATTTCAGGATCGCCAGCGTCGTTAATCAAGATATATGGCATATCAATAGCGATCTCTCTTCGAACTGTAGATCCTGAATATGTAGCCCCTTGGAATGACAGTTGAGCGGCCAAACGGGTCTGGTTGAGCATCGCAGAATAAGCTGTCAATGTGTCAAATCTCATAGAGAAATCAAATGTAAACTGTGCAATGCCTGGAGGAATGACATCTAGAATATCTGATCCAAGTCTACGAGAATCGGAATCCGTCTTAAGGTTATTGTTAATTCCAAACTCAAAAGATTGAACATGCCAGAAGGCAGAGGCTGTCAATGAAGCAAAAGTTGAGTCAATGCTCAATCTCATTCCTTCGAAAGAAAGAGGAGTTTGTACAACAGCAGGGAAGAGTGCAGATACGTCGGTGACAGATGTTGTAGAGTCAACGCCAACAAGAGAAGCAGCAACCATAAGTGCTTCGTCTATCTCTCCTGAAAAGCTAATCTCTCCGACTCGAACTCCGTTATAACCAAAAGTTTTTCCGTTTGTAGAATCACCTTTTCGAGCCGTAATACAAAGAGAAGAATAAGTTGTGTCAAAGTTATTTACTGAGAATGTGTGCTCTAAAACTCCGGCTCCAGTAGTGTCACCGGTTGCTGTTGCGGTACTTACCGTTCCACCGCCCATTGCATTATGAATTATATATTGGCAGGCGTCATTGTCGGCTGCTGCGTAGAATTCCATTTCTCCTTCAAGGACCTTACTTAGACCAATTGCATCTTGGTAGGTTCTAGAAGTAGTAATTTGCTCGATTACTTTAGTTTCCTTAAGGGTCTTCATTGAGAAAGATAAAAAGTCAATACCAGCAGTTGCCGTGTTAAACGTTTTAAAAGTGGTTTCCCTACCAAGTGCAACGTATGAAAATAAACCTACGTTTGCGTTTTGTCCTACTGCCATGTTACCCCCTAAAGAGTTGCAATATTAGCCAACCAGTGATCCTTGGCTATAGCATTTAATTCATTATTCAACTTTTTCAATTCTAACTCAATTTCATTTTTACGTATTACATTATCCCTAACTATTTTGGCGTCGCTAGTCTTATGTCTATGTTTCATGTTGCTTTCTAAAGAGCGAATTCCACCAAAAGGATTAATCGTATCTCGACTGCATTGAGCTACTGGAACATTAAAAGCCTGGATATACATATTTAGCCATGAGGCTGAATTAGATAGATTGTTAGAGCTGTAAATCATGTTACTGCTATTACTAAGACCATAAATATGCCTCATGTAATAGTACTTCCCGCCAGCCTCTTGATCAAACGCATAGTATTTACCACCCAATTTCCATGAATAATCAAAGCCAATAAGAATGAGCTTATCGTATCCAAATAGGTTTTGTTTTAGGGTATTCTCAGATTGAACCATAAGAACAACCATCATGTTGGAAACATTGGTTCCGGCAGTAACGGCATTCACACATCCAGATAGAGCCATGAATTCTTTTTCGTATTCCATGACATCTTTATTTACATAAAGATATACATCCTTCCAGTTTCCGCCTTCAGTCCACTTAGTATTCCCACAGACATTATTAAACAAGATAGTGTCTTGAAGCTTGTCCTTCCAAGGTTGCACATACTTTTCATATGAAACGTTAGCATCGCACACAACACAAATATATGGAGTTATCCCATGGTCCAGTAGATGGCCCAGCGTCTTATCACAACAAATGACATCAACATTATCTTTGTATTTTTTAATGGTCTCTAGATTCTCTTCAAATGAATACCCATTAGCTACTAAAAGAGCTGCTTTTCCTATACCTGTACTTCTAAAATCTTCGAACGATTTTGATTGAAACTTTTTATGATAAGAAGCGTTTGCTCTCCACTGTTTACACCACTGAGCATAAGCCTGCTTTGAATGCTTAATAATATCGTCTTTATTCATTGTTGTTTCCTTAGTAAAAAATACTTGCCTTTAAAGACATCAAACCAACTCGCATGTGGGTCTCTTCCCCATTTTGGAAATTATGGTATGTAACATCTGTTGGGTAATGCCATGTTACCGTGCTGTTTAAAGTATCATACGACCTTAAAACAGCCTCCACATTTTCCATTAAAATCTCACATTCTTCATCTGCAGAATCTTCCCTAAAATCTGATGTTAGGTCACTATAAATAAACCCAGCAATATTAAAAGTTATCTCACACTTTCTTTTGGCACTTGCCTGGTTAACCGCAACGCCAGTTAATTCTATGGACTTATCAGCAATAAATACGGTTAGACATGGATATAAATTTACGTCTAATTTTAGCTTCTCGGGGTTTACCTTCATTATATTTTGAACCCTTGAGGTCATCCCTAGAGATAGGTCTATGGGAGATCCCGTGGTGGTATTTGCACCATCAAGAATGCTACGTATTTGCTCTTTAATATTTCCAATATCTATAGGACTTGCCACATTACTCCAATAGCCATTTTTCTGTTGTTGAAACTAGCCTTTTCATGCCTTCTTTAGATAACCACATAAAAGGACGAGCTGGAATATTTTTATACCCATATTGATGAGTCGCCCCATATACGACATTGGTAAATAATAAAACCCCAACGTTATTGGTCTTAACTTTGCCTTTTCCTGGAGTCAGAGAATTTCTAAGTCGTCCTGAGTCTTGAAGGATTTTATTTCCACCCTTACCGATTCTTGCCATGTGGGCTGAATATATGGCAGACCAACTCTTCCATTTACCCTGCGGCCCCTCTTCGTTTTCAAAGTGATCTATGATGTCTCCAAAGCCAATTACTGACACTAGGTCGGCAAATGACTTTCTTTGCTCTATATCTTTCCATTTTTTGTTTATTTTCTTAAGGAATGATTGCCACTGGCTGTCTTCGAATTGAAACTCAGCAGACATGGTTAGTCTCTCTCGTCAGAAATAGCTTCCAGTTTATCGCTTGAGACATCCCAATTTTCAGGATCGTCTTCGTTAAATGTATTTGGATATTGCTCTGTGGTAAATACTTGCCATTCTCCATCTTCTAGTTCGTCAACAGGAATACCGTCTACTCCTATCAACTGCGCAGAACCTTCGTTAAGTTCTGTGAGATTGTCCATAACGCGCTTAATGTATTTGTCAGACCGTACGTATGACTCTTTACCCCCACGCGCGAGGTTCTCATACATGTAACCAATGGCAAGCGTCTCAGTTAAAGTAACAATCATTGGGGGGTATGTGGTCGTTGTCAAAAACGGAGCGGCACTAAAGTCGTACCGCTTTGCTAATCTTTTTTTGATTTCATTCTCAGCATCAGTAATGCATAGCGTTGCAAGAGCTGTTGTAGCCGAGTTAAATGTCGTTCCTACCATCTTAACTTGTAATGTGGTGGTAGTTGCAAACGCCATTATAACCTTTCTTTAAGTCTGCCTTCTGATCGAAGACGTTTAATCTGGTTAATTAATTGGTTACGTCGAGCCTGATACTCCGGAGGAGCATCTCGTCTTTCTTCGATGGTCCCAACATATTCTGAAACGGTTTTCCCAGATTTTTTTTTCTTAACAAGACAAAGTTTTTTACCAGCTACTAGCTCGTAATACTTGTCTACTACTGGGTTTGAATCTCTATCAGCCGCATGCTGTTTCGCAAGCTCTACTAAATGCTCACCAGGTGCGACTTCTTTTTTTGCAGGTCTACCGCGTTTTTTTGGCGGAGTGACTTGATCAGGTGTGTCCATTGTGTCTCCTTAAGGTTTATAAAGCCGGGGAATGCGAACACTCCCCGGGTGGTTTTTAGACTATTAAGCAATAACGCCATTCATGAAGTAGCCGGTCAATGAAGCAACAATTTTAAATTGATACTCTTGATCGACTTCAACTGCAGTGGCCTCACGCTCTTCATCTCTCCAGCTCTTAACCATTGGCTTCGGACGGGCAAACATATACCCAGAAGACAATTGGAAGAAACCAGGAGACGGTGCGCGATAACCAACCCATGCAGAGTTTGAACCCCATACGTTAGTTACTGCACCAGATGCAACAGAAGCGCCGTACAAGCTTGAATCAGAGTGTGTTACACCGATCAAAAACTCATCAATACCCAGAAGTCCTGAGATAATCGCAGGAGTCATTTCGCGAGAAGTATACTTCACGCGATCGGCAATGGATGAGTTGTTTTTCAATGCAACGTACACGGCCTGAGGAGCAAGTGCGACGTTTGGTTGCTGACCCGAGTTAGCAATGATTACTGATGTTGCAGTATCAAAGTCTTTAATTGGAGTCGAAGTTGTAGTTACCCACAATTCGTCACCACCTAAAGAAGCATTAAGAGACCATGAAGAAGTTGTGAGGAAGTTAGCCGCACAATCTGTCTCCATTTTCATCTTAATCTTTTCTACAAGATCAAGAGTAACATCTGCTTTAAGGTCAGTAATGTCATAGTTTTCAGCAGCAGAGTCGGGTATATAGCTTTTTAAAGCTTGTTTCCCAAGCGAGTAGCTGGCTGTTCCGATAGAAAACACATGCTCACGGGCTAAACCGCCAATGGCACGAGTAGTTTCTGGAATGACCCAGTTACGATCATATGTTCTATACAGGTCTGTCTGTTTTTTAACAGGGACCATGGGGAACAATTTGTCGTAAATAAAATTCTTATTTTCATACTTTACAGCTACGTTTGAGAGTAACTGGTCAGTGTGTAACGCTGATCTTAATGGTGTACTTGCCATATATGGTTACCCCCTTATTATGGAACGTCGTTCATACGACGAGGTTGAACCAAAACTTCTGCTAAAGTTCCGGTAGCCGATACTGTATTTAGACAAACCCCAAGCGTATATACACCAGCAGTAGATTCTACGAATGGAATTCCACGACCAGAGGCATCTGTCATTACAAGAACGCCAGCGGCCATAGTGTCGTTACAGTAAACTCTTGCAACACCCGCAACTGCTACAGGCACGCCTTGAGCGGCTGCATTAGCATTGTCAGTTGTTACACCTAAAATAATATCAGTAGTAGCGGAACAAGCAGCCACAGTATTTGGTGTGGATGTCTGTCGCACGATACGGTATGCAGTGATTGAACTAGCTTGCTTAAAGCTAATAGGTTCATATGCTCCCATTTTTCCCCCTTAGATTAAAAATTAAATTATTACTTCTTTTCTTTCATTACGGCTTTATATGCTTGCACGTAACTACATTTATTTTCTTCCATATACTTTTTGATCTTATCATCATCTTCTTCTTTTTCTTTTCCATAAGCCTTAGAAGACTCTTCGAAATTAACCTTAGAAGCTTCTGATGCAAGTTTAAGCATTTCTTCAACGATTTGCTCTTTTGTCATAGGCTTTTCATCAATGGAGTAGTCTTTGTGATTTGCAAGCAATGCACTCACATAAGGCTTCATGGATGGGGTCGAGAGCTTTTTTCCCTCTAATTCAGAAATAAATTGATCGCGCTTTGCCTCTTCAGCCTTCAGTAAGGCTTCCTGCTCACGCTTTTCTGCCTCCAACTTATACTGTTTTAATTGCTCGATTTCTTTTTCAACGGCTGACTTCTCATCAGTCAGTTTCTTAAGATCTTCGTCTTTTTGACTAAATTCTTTTTTAACTGTTTCGAGTTCTTGCTCAAGTGCCAATTCTTTTTCTGATTTATCGTCAGCCATTTGTTCCCCCATATTAGGATTTAATTCTACACTATACGTTTTAAAGTTATCTTGTTTTTCAAATAAAGCAATATCTTGAGGTGTCTTTTTAATGTTTAAATTATATTGACCTAGAATATCGTCTAGGTTCATTACTCCAGGATTCTCAGCTCCCAATAAGGCAATCGCACCAAGCACTCTAGAGTATTTGTTTCCTTCTACAGTTAAATTCCAATAAATCTCGCAGGAGACTTTTCGATATGCCTTTGCCTTAATTAATTTAAAAATCTTTTCAGGAACGTTTTCAAAATCGGCCAAAAGTTTAGTCCCTTTAACTTTAAGTTCAGAGACCCAACCTATAGACGGCATCCCGCTTGACTTAGCTAGCTTTTGTTTATCGTCATGGCCAAGCTTTAAATAAGGTCTAAATCCAATTTTTAGGGAATTAAATGAATTAACAATTTCGTATAGGTCGTTTATGGAATACTCGTCTTCGTTCCATGTGCCGGCAGAAAAAACCTCTATACCCTTTATTCGGTAGGTTTTCATCTCTTCTATTTTATCGAAAATTGCTTCCATGCGACCTCCATAAAAAATAATCTCACAATATTTATTAACCGGATACTAGTCTTGAGATTAGTTATTTAACGGCCTTTAATGCCTGCTGTTTTTCTGACAATACCTTAATGGCTATTGATAGTGCGTTTAATTCAAGAAAAGAAAATAAGGCCTGCTTCTCTGTTTGAAGAACTTGAACTGCTCTAGCTATTGTTTCAACTGCTTGTTCTGCTGTCATTTCCATTTTATGGTGCCTCCAATTTAGCTTTAATACTTAATAGTAAATTCTTTTGAGCTGTCAAGTCAGCTTCTCTTGCCAATTTAGCAGCCTCTAGACCGTCGATATGACTCTGTAACTCATTTGCCTTTAATTGAAGCTTATTTATGGTTTGAGTTATTGACGGAGCCCCTGCACTCTTTAAATAAGAAAGGTTTGCAACTAAAACATTCATTAGAGTTTGTTGACCAAAATCGGCCATAATCTCTTTCATCTTTAATTCTTCTTCTGCCGTAAGAGGGTCCATAAAATCTCCTTAGTTTGTGCTTCTGCCTACTTCTACCCAGTCCGTTCCGTTGGAAATAAAAGTAATTGTGTCATATTGAGTTGGTGTCCAGTTACCGGCCATGCGATGGTTTCCGCCAGTGCCCTGTGCAGAATCATCAATCAATTCTCCTGCGTTGGTACCAGTCCACTCAATCCTTAATAGATGTCCTGCAACCGTGCTTTGTGCAAGAATAAACGTTCTATTAGTCGCCGTGGCATTATCAGATGATAAAGAAATATATGAGATGTTTGACGTCGTAACGGTAGTGTTGTCAGCCGTCAAAGATACAGTTGATTTCCCGTATGCCACAGCTCCGTTCACATCACAGTCTACAGAAGGCGCGGTCGTTTTTCCGAATGAGAATTTACCAGAATGGGCACTTTGCGCACTTCCAGATCCATAAATAAACCAGCGTTTTGTGTCTGAAGTCATGGCGCTATGAACGCCGTAGGTTGCCGTACTTGCAACAGTCAGGTTAGGAATTGATAACCCATAAATATTGTCAATTGTTCCGCCGGATGTAACTGGGTTATTGGCTTTGAAATGATATAAGTTGGTTATCGTGGCGTTGGTGAAATCTGTTACTAAAAATTCAGAGATGTATGTCACATAACCCAAAACGTTATCAATTGTAATTGATGTGGCGGAAGCACCCTTGGTAATCCTGGGAGCGCTATGATATCCGCCCACGTTTGTAATCCTTGGAGTGATACTTGCCGCCGTCGGATTTACAGTAATGTTTGAGTTAAATCCATATTGCTGTGAGTTTGTATCGGAAGTAGATCCTGTTGGACGAAGAACTGTTTTTGAGAGGAATGTAGCGTTACTAGATAATACTTGTGCCACGCTATATTCAATAACAATGTCGGAATAAAAACCCCTAGTGTAACTGACACCAATGGCTGTTGTAAAAGTTCCGGTTAGTTTAATCCAGTCCATACCAGCAACACCACCAGATCCAGTTGCAGTGCAAGTTGCGGTTAAAACAATTGGATCGTTAATATTCACACGACCAGTATTGGTATCTGTTAGAGTTCCGGTATTCGCTCTAATGGTTAATGAAGAAGAAGTGGCAGTTCCACCAAAAATAGTCCCTGAGAATTCAGCGTTTTTATTACAATAAACTTTAATAGCCTGAGTTGGTGTAACACTCGCATCAGCCGTGACCAGTAAAGAAAGGGCTCCAGGCATTGAGGTTGTAGATACCGTTCCTAAATTACATACTGAAGCTATTACTTGGGCCGCTTTTAAGTATCCAACCGTGGTCGTACCTGAGTATGCATGAAACCCAATTATTCCAATAGAATCATTGGCTAGAACTGCAGTTGGTGTCCCATGTGTTCCGCGAGATTTAGATAAAACTGTATTTGCAGCAACGGTAGTCGAATCTATGTGAATATGATTGTTAATCCCAATCAAATCACTCGTCATGTCTACAGTTAATTTGGCCTGTACTGTTATGCTATTTACTACTAATGAAGAACTCTGTTGGCCTATTGATAGTGCCGATGTTGAGTTATCCCAATAAAACTCAGTCGCAGTCCCAAGTATTTTAGATCCATTAGAGAATAAAACAGCACCAGACGCGTGAGCGCACGTTAGACTACTTGCATCAATACCAGCAGGAATTACTGAAAATGAAAAAGCCCCTGTCGTGTCATTATAGTCAGGAGTTATCGTGGCCGTAGTCGTAAGCATGGTTCCTATAGCATCCTGTGCAGCCTCGTTAAAATCTGTAACTTGGCTTGCGGTGATAGCGATCGCACCAGTGCTAAAATGAATGGAGCTATTCGCAATATGGGTATCTATCTGAGTATGGGTGTTAGTCCCAGCTCCGGTTAAACTTTGATGGTCAATACCAGCAGGAATAACCGCAAAAGAAAATGCACCAGTCGTATCGTTGTAGTTTGGAGTTATAGAAGATGTTGCCGTTAATACAGTGCCAATTGCATCTTGCGCAGCTTCATTAAAGTCAGAGACCTGTGATGCCGTGATAGAGATCGCAGATTGTAAAAAGTGAATACCTGTACTTGCAATGTGGGCATCAATTTGGGTGTGCGTATTAGTTCCTGCGCCCGTTAAGCTTTGATGATCTATACCTGCCGGAATTACTGATAAAGAAAATGAGTTGGCGGTATCATCATAAGACACAGAAATAGAAGAAGTAGCTGTTACAGCATTAAATACTGCGTCCTGAGCGGCCTCTGTGAAATTTGATACTTGAGAAGCGGTAATAGAAATCGCACCTTGAGTAAAATGAATTGTGGCGTCTGCAATGTGAGTATCTATCTGAGCATGAGTATTTGTACCCGCACCAGTCAATGATTGATGGTTAATACCAGCGGCCAAAACAGCGAGAGAGAATGAGTTTGCAGTGTCGTCATATGTGGGAACAATAGAAGATGTTGCAGTAACTGCGTTAAATACAGCATCCTGAGCCGCTTCACTAAAGTCTGTAACTTGGGAAGCAGTAATTGCGATAGCACCGGTACTAAAGTGAATAGATGTATTGGCTATGTGAGTGTCAATCTGTGTATGAGTATTGGTTCCGGCCCCTGTGAGAGATTGGTGGTCTATGCCAGCAGGAATGACTGAAAATGAAAATGCACCGGTAGTATCATTGTACGATGGAGTTATCGTAGCGGTAGCTGTAAGGACATTTCCAACAGCATCTTGGGCGGCTTCGTTAAAGTCTGATACTTGAGATGCTGTAATTGCAATCGCTCCGGTGCTGAAGTGAATAGAGCTATTTGCTATATGTGTATCAATAGCCGCGTGATCGTTTGTCCCCGCGCCAGTGAGAGATTGGTGATTTATTCCAGATGCATCAAAAGAAATTGTATATGTATTAGCAGAATCATCATAAGTTCCTGTGGCCCCACCACTTGTAGTGATGGCTGTAAATACTGCGTCCTGTGCTCTTTCATTCGTGAAATATAAATTAGTTCCTTCTGGAAGATCTGTGGTAGATGAAATTCCTCCACCACCACCAATTATTGTAGTATCACCACCACCGCCGCTTCCACTAATAAAAGAATAATAGAATTTCCATTTATCTTTTTCTTTATAGAATACTTCCTTGGCTTCGTTAAATACCCAGTCACCCTCTTTACCTAATTCTTTTTTAGGATATCCAGGCTTTTCTACGTAATGTACAGCCCCTGAATCTTTTCCATCTTTACCACTTCGACCGTCTTTTCCATCCTTACCGTCTTTTCCTGACGGTCCTTGTGGGCCTGACGGACCAGTGTCTCCTTTATCGCCCTTTTCGCCTTTATCTCCGCGTTCACCTTTATCTCCCTTGTCACCCTTTGGGCCAGGAAGAGAAAGTCCACGCGGACCTCTCGGGCCAACTATGGATTTTCCAGGAGGGCCTGGAGGACCTTGTTTTCCCTCAGGACCTTGAATCGGAACTTGTTCGATAATTATTTGATCTTCTCCTGAAGAGACCTTTTCGATCTTTCCAGTCTTTGGATTATACCTTTGCATTATCTAACCTTTGGTGAACTAAGGATTTAATCTCAAGCTTTGTGTCGTCTTTATAAAGTACTGTTGTTTTTTGAAATGCCTCACCGTTAATAGAGTAAGTAATTATTTCTGTTAGTCCATCAGGAAATTCTGTGGAAATATCAACCCCGTCATCTGTTATCTTTGGTCTTTGTGGTAACGGCGTTATAACATTGGGCTCCTCAACTGCCTTTACAGGCTCTTCGATTCTATAAACAGAAAAACCCTTATCGGAAACTTCTTCTTCTAGGAATTTTTCTACATTTTTGCCCGAGTTAGTCACTTCATCAGATGACCATTCCTCATACTTAGTAATAGGTACAAGTACTGATCTACAGTTAAAATGCATAGGAGGGATAGGAGCCTCTCCGGCAGGAAAGGTAAGCCCATGAAGATTTCCACAAACATCAGATGTTCTATCATCTAATATAGCAGCAAACTGGTAAGCACTAACAATACCAGTAGAACTAAAGTATTCCATTCGTCCACGGTTAAATACCTCCGTTGATTTGGTTCTAGCGTATCTCTCTAAACTAACGTCCGATAATTCTTTGCCATCATCATCTAGCACTCCAACAACATCGGATAAAGGACGACCATCTTTAATGGCTGAATTAAGAGCTGTTCTAGTTTTCTTATTAATTGTGTATTCCCAGTCTCCGACATATTGAAATGTTTCTTTCTCCAGATAATTTAAAAACTCATCGTGTGGGATATTTTGATTTTTCTTTTTAGCATGGTCTGCTCGTTTAAGCTCAGATCCAGCCATAATCTTAGAATCTTTATGGAGTTGTCTAAAATGTTTTTTAAACACGCCTTGCATTTGCTTTAGGTATTTACCCCTAATGCCTATGTCTTTTGTGATGTCTTGATTAGGAATAATCTTAGCCTTTTTTATGTCTGCATAAAGGTCTTCAAACGCATCTGATACGATTGGCTCTAACTCCTCTAAGATTTTAAGCTCGGAGTTTTTCATTAAGTTATCAGCCATTTTAAAGTCTACGCGTCTTTTGTATTCACCGGGAAGGGTAGACATCGCCATTTTAAATTCTTTTTTCTCAGGCTCTTCTTTTCCTTCTTCTTTTGGCTCTTCTTTTTTGTCTTCTGGCTTTTCGCCTTCTTCTTTTTCAATCGGCTCTCCATCGGGACCCATCTCCTGTTCTATCGGTTGACCATCAGGACCTAACATTTGCTGTCCTGGTATTTCAAGCTCATCACTTTGAGGGAACTTAACAAGATTTCTAAAATGATTAACCTCATCAAGTGTCGGAGTCCATTTGCCTCCTTGAACACCTTTGATCCACATTTCAGCTTGTTTCATTGCGTCTACTTCGCTAAGTGGCATGAACTTAAACTTAGGATAATCTTCTTGAAGACCATAATTAAATATCACTAGTGGTCTAATGATATGTTGATCCATGATTCTCTCTAGGATTTGTCTACGTCTATAAATGTGTTTATAAAATAGACCTATCTGTTCTTGACCGAGAGAGAAAGAACCCCCACCGGTCTCCGATCCTTGGAAGCCGATGAGGTCAGGGATGAATAGAGCCCTCCCTATATACATGTTAAATAAATTTAATCCTTTAACGTATGCTTCACCGTTGGTTTTTGCTTCTAGGAACTCGAGTTCGAACTCTTTAGGAATTGCCATTGCTGACTTAGTTTGAAAGTTCTTAATTGCATCAAAGATCTCTGAAACAACTCCAGAAGGAGCGCGTCTATCATACTTTGCAACGGGCTTTGGACCAGCAGCGTTTTCTAAGTAAATAGCATAAAATCTAGATACGTGTTTCTTTGTAACGTAGGCCTGGTAAGCAGCCCACAGGTCTGATCTTCCATATGGGTTTTGAAATTTATCATTATTTATATAATGAATAATACTCTCAGGGTTTACATCAATTGATCCGTTAGGGCCTCTTTGCTCATACCTTTCCATGTTTCCATGGTCATCTGTATGAAGTAACCATGTAGATGGATGCCTTGGTTTAATGTCCTTTAAAGCAAGCTGTCCATCGACTGTCTTTTTAAATAGCTTTTCACTAACAGAAAATCCAAACTCATAGGCTTGTAATATGTCTGTTAGGATCTCACTTAACGGCCTATCGGTTTCATCACTTAGACAATTCTCAAGCTCTTTTTTAATATCAGCTTGCGACTCGTCAAGGGTCTCAATATACCACCCTGAACCAACGACTAAATCTTTTTTAAGATTAAGTGCTACATTTATTTGATCGTCCATGAGCATTTGCTCATAAACACCATAGGTAAAATCTTTTTCAACGAGTGGATCTGGATTGTATGGTCTTTTAAAAGAATCTGGATAGTAGGCGGATACTTTAAATGTGGACTCAATTTCGCCAGTGTATAGCCCTTTCATTATGTCTTGTGATTCTGATTTTTGAGATTTAGGACTGGCTTCTGGCTTTTCGTACTCGTCCGCCATTTATCCCCCTTAATTAAGATTTAATTTTTCCCCTTATGTCAGAATATACATCCAACACGCCTTCTTCAATACACATTTGAAGTGCAATACACGCTGAAATAAACAAATCATCGTGTTTTGTCTCTTCAGCCTCGATCTTTCCTTCATTATTTGTCAACGTTAAACACTCACCTAAAGTCTGACGATCATTAAGAATTATAGTACCGTTTTCTACGCCTTCTATAAATACATCTATCATCAATGGTCTAGTGACTCGGTCTGTAGTCCAGCCTAACTTCATTTCTTCTAGTTCTGTTTTCTTATTTTCTTTTCTTGTTCGATAAAGATTTGCATAATTATGGACTTCATCTAGTTTAAGCAAAACCGCATGGCCGTGATTGTTTCGTTCAACCCCTAAAAGAAGCGGCGGGTAGGCTCTTGAATAAAGATTGGCCATTTCAATTAATACATCGGCAAATTCTGAAGGCTTAAGATTATTTGCATTAAATGATGCTACCTGTTCTCTGGTACTGACTTTAAATACATGTGCGGCACTATGATCGCCCTCAACCCCTTCGGCAGGGTCGGAGCCTATTACATATAGTTCGTCTTTTTTCCATTCTTCATAAATTCGTATGCCATTTATTAATTTAATTGGCTTTGGTGCGTTGTCATACATCGGTTTTATGATCTCTAACCTAAACGGGTTTTGACCTGAGGTTAGAAAACACGTTGCATCATTTTCGCTATATTCCTGGTGGAACATTCCTTTTAGCTCACGTTGCTTAAATCTGCGAAAAGCAATTTGGTCCATACTTATGTGGACTCCATACTTAGAAAGTCCATATTTCTGTAGACGAACCTCATCTTCAGTAAGATCTGATTGTTTTATTTCGTGATTAGAAATTGCATATTCCTCTTGAAAGTACCACGGATAAAATATTTTTTTATAATTTGAATCTTGATCCATGTATGCCTCGTAAAACTCATTAAGGCCATTAGGAGTGCTTTCTATAGTTATTATGCCGTCGATTGGAACTGATTCTAGAGTTGCAAGAACCCTACTGCGTTCTTTTACAAACGCCATTTCAGATATGTGCAACCAATTTACTGTCGACCCCCTGTTTTCTAAGTCACAATATATTCTTGAGTTATTTTTAGGAAAATACATTGCAAACCGGCTTCCCCCTCCACGATCAAGTTCTGGCTGTAGCTGAGGATGCAAATAATCGTAAGCTCTCTTTGGAATCCTAAATAATTTTTCTAATGCGTCTTGTTCGTGGGCCAATACCATTGCTGTCTTGTTTTTTCCAAAAAAGACATAATCAGACATTTTCAAAAGCTCATTAGTAGTAATTCCGACCTGACGAGCCTTTAAAATAAGTTTTCTTTTTGCTGTTTCTTTGTTTAATAGCCTCTGAATATAGTTCGGTTTAAATTTAGATTTATTGCCAGATTTATCGACTATAAAATATAAATTTTCAAGACGCCAACTTGGGTCCTTAAACCTCGGATCTATGTTCACGATATTTTCTTGCGCGTATTCTATCGCAAGCCCTACATTTACGAAAAATCAATCCTTTGGACTTATCTTTATAAAGACGAAGATTGTCACCAAATAATGGGTGGTTTCTTTTGCAATGTTTTTTATTCAATTCTGGATTAACTATTCTGCCTTTTTTTGCGCAATCTTTCATATTTTCAGCATGAGTTCCTAACCATAAATGATCCGGATTTATGCATTTTGGATTATCACATGAGTGGCAAACAGACATGTCTCTAGGTATATCTCCTTTGGCAATTAAATAACTAAATCTATGTGCCAAAAATACTTTGTTTTTAACCCAAAAATTTGCATAGCCGTCTTTGCGGATATACCCCGTCCATTCCCAACATTTTCCTGGTTCAAAAAACTTAACCTTATTCATAAATCTTAGTAGTGTTTTGTCATCAATGATCATATCGAGGCTCTCTGTTTATATCTTTCTACAATTAAATCTCTGAGCTCTTTTTGTCGATAAAAATAATTATTAGGTATACCAAGGCATAGTACGTTTGGTTTATTTTTTAATTCTATTTGCGACAAAATGTTTAAAACAGTCTCGTAATGACCTTCGTCCATACATACTATTTCATCAGCCCAGCTTAAAAGCACATCGTCTAGTTTTATTAAGGCAAGATCATCAGAAGCCCCGGCAGATCTGGTATTAAAATTAAATGGTGGAAGTGATAGTACGTACGCAGCAGTGGGTGATCGAAGTAGTCCAGCCGTACATACACATAGTACTTTTTTGTACTCTCCTTGACATGGGTTTTGGACGGTATGAGTCCTGTTCATTTCTTGCATGTTCATTCTTCGTCCAGCTCCTTCATGTATTTTTCTATCTCTTCTGGAGTAACGTCCTCAACCCATGCTGCTACTTGGTTGCCGCATTTATCACACGTGTAGTATCTGTATGTTCCGACTCTGTCATGAATTCCGATTAGCCAGTCGTCAATTTCTGGAAGTTGCATTTTGCACTTTGAGCACTGAGCACTCATTTCTTTTCAATCTCCGCCATGATTGCATCGTGAAGCTTATAAACACCGACCTTTAGATCAGCATCTACTTTATCAGCAACTTTTCCTATAGATCTGGCAAGCATTGGTTCAATCCAAGAGAAATCGCCTTTTTCAATAGCCTTAGTCATGCATTTGATTACTAAAAGATCAATGGCTGGTTTTCCTGTCTGAGTATACTCAGCCTTAAGTTCATCCAGTGACATGTTTATGTATTTGTAAATTGAAAGTTCTAATTCTGATTGTCTATGTTGACGTAGTTCTTTTAATTCTGGAGGCAAAGCACGACTGGACTTCTTTCCAGCCAGTGATGCTTCCTTGCTTCCTTTCTTGAATTTTCTAACAGGATTAGGGTTAGCCACTTTGCGTTATCTTTTCGTTAGTTAAAGTGTTACTTGAAGTATTTTGGAGCGCATCGGTCGGACTTTCACCGCCCCCTTCAGTCTGGTAGACTGACGTGCCAGATTCAACACTAGATGCGCGTTTAGGATATGGTTTTCTTAATGGTTCGATCTGTTTTCTGATCTCTTTTGTTAGCGGCATTAAATATCTATGCTTGAGTGTTGGCTTTCTTGTTTTTATGCCTGGGTTTTTTTCTATAAATTTCTTTCCTTGTACTCCATATGTTGAGCCAACCGATTTTGGATGGGTCCATTTTCCGTTTATAAGATATTCCAAAGATCCTCCAGGAACTTGAGTTCCTGAGTATATCCAGTTTGTTGCCTGATATATGCCGCCGTGGTGATTTTGTCTCGGATCTGCAAAAGATATAATCAACTTAAGACCAGGGTTTGATTTTTTTAAAAATGACATTGAAACACTTAGTATTCTTGAAACTGGTGTATCGTGATTATTAAGAGCTATCCTGGTTAGCTCACATCCTTCATATTGGGTTAGTTTGTATGGTTTTAGGAGGTTTGGAGAAGCCCCACGAGAAAAGAGGACAACTCCTATAAACTTATCATTTTCCCATACTCCTAGCTTAACTATTTTCCCAACAGGAACGCATTTCGAGTAATGCCAATTCTCACAAGCGTATTTAGCTGCTGCATGAGTAGCCCAATCAATTTTTAATTTTGGCTTGGGATTTTTCGAACTCTGTTCCACAGCTTGGACACTCCATATAGACTAATTGTTTCTGATCTAGTTTTCCCTGTTCGTCCTCTGATCCAGGTTCAAAGTTTAAATTAAAGTCTTTTAATCCTAGCCAGTCCAAATCAAAACTAGATCCGTCTAATTCTTCAAGATCAAAGTTAATTCCGGATAGATCTAACTCTGCCCAATTTGCAATAGCGTTATCGCTTTGTAGGAATGCATACTCTTGGTCTTGGTCCTTAAACTCTTGATAAACGACTGGGACAGTCTCAGCCTTTAACTCTTGTAAGGCTAGTAAGGTGCCATGACCTTTAACTATATTTCCTGACAATTTACTAACTACTATTGGAGCTCTGACCCCTTGATAGTCGATTAATTTAGCCAAACGTTTAATTTGATCCGTTGGGTGTTTGTTTCTATTTTTAGGGTGTGGTTTTAGAGATTTTGGAGATACTAATTCGTCGTATTTACATTGAATGTTCATCTATCCTCCGCTTAACAGGTTTGTGAATTGCGTTAATTCGAATTGTTTCACACAGGTCTTTACAAATCAAATTAGACCTTAGTATAGTTTCTCTGCTGGCGCTGTGGGATTTAGCAAACAAGACCTCATGGCGTCAGCACTTTTATGTATATATGCATAAATTTATTGATAAGTCGTAATGAACAGTTTCCCATCTTTGTTCACGATAATGATGGCTTGGTCTTTTTGTAATCGATAAACACTTTCGACATCTACGATAGCCTGACCACAAGTTGTCTCGTTTGTTATGGCGTTCACAACGCACATAGGGGCGACTACGTAGTCTTTTTTCTTTTCTTCTTTTGGCTGAGAGGCGCAGCTTAAGAAAAGTGTACTAAAGATAATTAAAGCGTATTTCATATTCACCTGTTTTTTCGTCAACGTCTATTCGTGAGAAACCTGTTTGCCAATTATCTTTTGACCCTCGATAGTTGAAACAATCTTGGTTAATATCTCCCAGCCATCCGTTTGAAACTGCTGTAACATTATAAGGTTCAGGACCAAACTTCTTAGAAGTATAGGACTGGTAAACGTGGCAATGGCCGTATATAATAGACACAACGGATTTTTCTGCTGTTCCCTTTGAATGATTTGCTCCTCCAGCAAGAGGCTCGTGTCTGACATAAAGATCTTTCGTGTTGCCAACTTTTACTAATTGAGTTGGTTTATAATCATAGAACTTAAAGTTTTTTCTTTCATCAAATCTGAATAACTTAGGAGCTTCAAGCATTCCCCACAGTTGTGGCGCCATGTCTCTGATATATCGAAAGATCCGATACTCATGGTTTCCACAAATGTAATCTATTGGGATATCTCCAAAGAGTTTTTCTAATTGATCAAATTTTTTGTTGGCGTATTCGAGTTCATTAAGAAGAGATTGTTGAGCTCTTGGGGATTTTGGGTGAGCCGAGACTGATTCAATTTCGCATACATCGCCGTTTAAGTATATTCCTCTTAGGTCGGGATATTTTTCTATAAGCTTTATAGCTTTATAATAGGCATTACCTTCGTAGGGGAAATGGATATCGTTAAGGACCGCGTATTGGATCAATCCCATTAATCATTAAGGTATACAATAATTTAGGTTTAGCTATCGGACGATGGTCCAGAATTGTTACTGGACAAGGTTTCTGGGAGAACTTGAACTATGAACTGACAACGGGTTTTTACTCCGGCTTTTTTGTAGAGTTTCGCAATATGGTATTTGCTTGTTTGAATGACGATGCCAAGTTCTGTGCAAATTTCTTTGTTAGATTTTCCCTGAAGAATGAGGAGTGCGACTTGTTTTTCGCGCGGAGATAGCATGTCTAAGAGATTACCCATTTGGCTATATGGAATGGTTAAGTTTAATAAAAGTCAAGTGTGTCGTAGTTTTTTAACACCAAATTCATCTATAAAGGTCCACCCTTTATAAGAGAGTTGTTTGATCATGATTGGGTATTTTTGGCAGAAGCGATACCAGCCAAGCTGATGGGACTCTTGGTGGTGACGTCTACACATGCTGATTAGATTCCAGGATTCATCGGGGCCGCCGGAGCCTTTTGATTGTATGTGACAGACGTCCGTGGGGGTTGTCCCGCATAGGGGACACGCAAAAAGTCTTAAGTGTTGAAAGAGGGCTTTTTTGTTTTTACTCTTCGTCATCGTACATAGACAGTATGACGTAATAGATGCACAAGACAAAGGCTAGAAAGGCAAAAAATAATGTGAACTTTTCTTGTTCCATTGGTTTAGTCTAGACATATTTTATTTAATAAATCTATAGAAAAAGACCCTTGGAAGCGGGTGGTACGCCGAAACCAAGGGTCACAACAACTAGGTATATTCGATATATACTGCCTAGGCTTAAGAATCAAATGCTCGTAAAATTACTTCTAAATAGTTTTGACCTGTGTCAGATGGAAGTTTGCGGCTTCCATCATATGATCGTATAATCGCGTCATCTAAGATGACCCCAGCCTTTGTTAGGCAGTCTTCTGGATGTTGAATGATGTTTGATAGATCGCCTAGTTTTAGGTTCATTTCACCTTTTTTAGTGTAGAAGTTAGTAAAGTAAAATTTAAATTCAGCGTGGATATATTCTTTAAGAGATGGTTTCCCGCCCCAGGCTTGTCTCATTTGAAGGATAAGATAATTTCGATCATTGATTAGGGCTTGTTGTTTTCCACAAAAAAGGCGTTTCCCAGCCATGCGGATAATATTATTATTCTTAGGGCTCCAATGTTTTGGAACGTCGGTAATAAAATGAAATAAAAGCATCCATAAAGGTTATGGTCCTCGGTGAAAATCATCAATATATTTTTTTATTAATGCTCTTATAACTGCCGACATTGTTAGTCCTTGAGACTTTGCAATACGTTTTAATTCTGATGAGTCTCTTAGTTCTATTTCTAGATATATGGCGTCAAGCTTCTTTTTCTTTGGAAGATATTCCTTTAAGTCTTTCATTGTAAACAGTCTCCTTCTGTTTCGAAATAGAAAACCATTTCATTTATTTTTCTTGCCCATTGACCATCACAAAGATGCGAACATGAATTGCTCACATCTTTCGGGTTTGCACAATAAGGACTGTATTCATAGTCTGATTTCCCGCAACCCAAAAAGTAAACAGCGATGATAATTAAAACAATAAGTCTGATGAGACTCATCGTCCTGCCTTCTTGAGAGCTTTGTTTATTTTATCAAGCGCCTTGGGTGACAAAGCCGATCCAGATGGATCAATACTATCAACCATTATATATTCAAGAGCTTCGAGTAAGTCAGGAGCAGCGGCGATAAGCCTGGCGTCAGCTTTGTAATTGAAACTATCTATATCTGCGATAACGTGTCCAGTTGTGTCGCTTTGTATTCTACAGATACCGCCTTTAAATAAAGATCGCCATGGCCCTAGTGTATAAAAGCTCATTTTTTATCTCCCATTAGACTTCTGGTTTTTTCATCCACTTCCCATATTAATAAACCAAATGCCTGTTCTATTTTTGTTTGGTTGCCTGTGTCATCTGGACATAAAAAATCTAGGTATTTGTTTTGAAGTTCAAATAGCTCTTTCCTTAGTTTTCTTAATTTTTCAAGTTTAAAATCAATCATAGTATTCCTCCTAGATAGTTGTTAATCTCATCTCCTAAGATTGAATATCCAATTGAGTTAAAATGAACGTCGTTTTGAAGCTCATTATTAGTGTGATATTCCAAAATGCTATTTGAAAGAGTGTATAGGTCTACAACTGGAATACCTTCGTCAGTCATAACTTGTAAAGCCACGGCTTGATAATCTAGTTCGCACTCACGACAAAACTTCCCGTCAGCGTTTACCGGAATTCCTGTAGTCATAATAAATACTGGGTTTAAGGTTACAGCCTTAATTTTACTAGCAATGATTCTTAAGTTAGCTTCGTACTCAATAAGAGACGTTCCGTTTTCTCTTTGTAGATCCCACAGTCCATGATTAAAGGTGATGGCCTTCCAATGGGGCCGCATGGCCAACCAATCATCAATCCGTCGAACTCCATTAGAAGACCATCTAGAATTACAAGGGGTATGCATAACGTCATATTCAGAGAATTCTGATTTAATAAAAGGTGTGTACCCGATTGAGATTGAATCCCCTATTACAAGAACGTCTTCTCTTTGATCGTCAGTTGTAACAAGTGTTTCATCACATTGAGTCTTTTCATTTTGACCACACCCGACTAAACATCCAAAAACACCCAATATTAAAAGTCTCATGTTTTTATCTCCTATATACATACTATACTATGGTCTAGTGCATAAGTATAGAGAAAAGTATAGAGAAAAGTATAGGTGTGTCATAGTAGTACAGATCAAACGTAGTAGACTTAATAGCCAACATAACGCGACAAGACATAGTGTCCTTATATATAGTGTATCGACACATAGTGATAACACTACCACTAGTGATCTGGACTTAAAATTTAAACTAGAGTTTTACAAAAATAAGAACTTTAAGTATTTCTAAAAAAGTCCAATATCTCCTTATAAGACGTAAAAACTAATGGAGCGCTATTTGAAATACCGAAATAGCATTGTTGAAAAACGGTCATGACACCTATTGAGGGGAGCATTTAAATAGGAGCATGAACATAAACCCGTATGGGCTACTAAAGGGGTTTAGATTTATCTCAAGGTGGGTTTTGTAGAGTGATGGTCTACGAATTTGATTCAGTACTTACCTAAGTTTATTTTGTGAACTTATGCGATTACTGAATACATCAAAAGAGGTAAGGGAATAAATACCTTCTAACCACTAGTCGTCTTGATCGCCTAGGTAGGTAGGGGAATCATCCACTCTATTCATAAATTAAAATTAGAATAAAAACAACGACACTCCAAGTTATCCATTTACTTTAATTGTTCACAACTATACTTAAGTCTCAACAACAATTTAGGAGGGGATATGTTTCAATCACAATCCTTAAAAGAGTTAGCAATAGCTCTTAATAAAGCACAGTCTCAGTTAAAAAAAGCTAAGAAAGATTCTCAAAATCCACACTTTAGAAGTAAATATGCAGATCTAGAAAGTGTCTGGGATGCATGCCGTGAAGCCCTTAACCAGAACGGACTCACAGTCATTCAAACCGTTGGAACAATGGATAATAAAGCAACCCTTACAACAATGTTACTTCACACTTCTGGGGAGTACGTTTCAGACACGGCTTTACTTCCAGTGATCAAAGGTGGTCCTCAAGAACTAGGCTCATGTCTGACTTACTTAAAAAGATACAGTCTTTCGGCCATAGTCGGAATTGCAGACAGTGATGATGATGGTGAGATCGCAGAAGGCCGTAGAAACGATTTTCAAAAAACAAGTACTCAGACTGAGCCAATCCCCGTTTACGTGCCGCTAAAATCAAATGTGCGAGAATCCGCACCATCTGTGACAGCAGCCGAAGTGAACCTTCCCCCGAGTCAGTTTATTAGACAAGTCAGACCACTAACTGCCCCTCAAATAAAAAGACTCTACGCAATCGCAGGATCAACTGGCTGGCCCCCAGCTTTTGTTGACGCATATGTGAATAAGCATTTTAAAAAGAATGCCGCAGCCCTATCGAAACAAGAATATGACTCGACGTGTGAGACGTTTCAGAATCTCAAATGCACAGACTTTCAAAAAGACGAACTCAAGCCTTTTGTGAAAGTTAAAAACGCAGTGGCTGAGCTGGAAAAAGCAAAATACGTTGATCATACGGCCCCCTCTTTTGACCAAGATGAGCAAGTTCCATTCTAGGATAATCATGGGGGAGTATTACTTAGCCGTTAAAATAAACAAAAAATGGACTGCCATAAGCGGCATGCACAACATTGAAAACGCATACAGAAAAACAATCAGACTATCAATAGCGGAGAAAAAAGATGTCGCAATCGTCACAAACCAGCACAAGATTATCAATATTTATTCCAACGGCCAATTTATCTACGAAGGGAACTTGCGTGAATACCATCGCAAAAAAAGAAGATCTTTTCAGCTTGATTAATTATATCTCCACAGTCGAAGGAGAAGAAAAAGAAAGAGCCGTCACAACCCTTCGTCAGCTTATTGGAAACGAGATTGAGAACTTTTTTGAGTCCCAAGTCTATGTGAAATCCCAAATCGAAATGCTAAAAGATTTAAAACACGACGTAAGTGAAAGAATTAAAACTTATGAGAATCAACTTGAAAGACTAGAAGAGTTTGCACTTTATAATCTTAAAGCCATGGAGATGGACAAACTAAAGTCTGATTTAACCGGACACTACATAGAATGGAAAGTTTCAGAAACAGTTGATGTCTTTAATGAAGACATTGTTCCTACTGGGTACGATAAAAAACAAGAAAGACAAATCGATATCGCAAAGGTGAGAAAAGCTTTATTAAGTGGAATTACAGTTCCTGGAGCACAACTTAAACAAACGGAATATGGGTTCATCTCATCACCGAAATCAAGACTTCCAAAGAAGGAGATTTAAAAATGAATGTAAGAGATTTAGCAGTACACGTCACAAAAAGAGAAGGACTTAAAGTTTCAGTTTCCGTTGCCCAGGTTAGGGAAATTATTAGAATCTTAGCTATTGTCTTTGCTGAGGAGCACGTTGATGGCAACCCAGACTCATGGGAGCACTTTAGAGAATATGCTTATAAATTCACCAAAACCGTTAAAAGAGATAAGTTGAATAAATAATATGTCATGTGTTTATTATTACTGTAACCAGTGCGGGTACAACGATTTATTAGAATTTAAACAGTGTCCAGTTTGTCTGGATACAAACATTACGAGGGATTATGACGAAACAAATATTGATAAGCTTTTTACTTTGTCTGATGACAATAGGGTTCGCACTATTTTTTATGCCGTTTTTTATTTTAGATAAGATGACCCGTCCGCGTATTTAAAAACGAAATTTCGTTATTAAAAGTAAAGTCTACGCGGATGGGTTTTTAAATGGAGGGATTATGAATAAAATTGGAGAAACAGGATATAGAGGCGTATCCAAACAATACGATAAATTCACAGCAAGAATAACCATAGATAAAGAGATGTTTATTATAGGCAGGTATAACACAGCCATTGAAGCTGCAAAAGCCTATGACTCTTTTGCTAAGAATGTTTATCTAAATAGAGTTAATTTTAAGGAAGAACAGAAATGAATTTTATAAAGGAATTTCTGATGTGTTTTATTTTTGAAACTCACACATATATCAAGGAAGAAGACTCTCTTGGAATTGTTAGGTGCAAATTTTGTCGACACATAATTGATTGGGACGGAAGAGTGAAATGAGCAAACTTAAATTCACGCCTGAGGATTTTGGTAAGCATATTGGCACCATTACTGGGTGGACCACGTTAGGCGCGGATGCAGCATCAAATGTCGCCAACGCCAAATTCGACGAATGGCTTTCTAAGCAAGTCAAAATGAGAGGTGCTGTTTTTAGTGGAGTATACCATATGTTTTCAGCCAGCAAATTCCACGACACCCACGAGGGATTTCTTGTGTGTATTGAGAAAATCGACAAGGATTTAGACAAATGAGCGAAGTGGGCTTGGTGGTGGATCGTGCATCGCAAAAAGCATTTGAGGGGAATATTAAAGAGCTGCCGGCGTTTACAGACGGCTTTAAGGCTGGGGTATCGTGGACGCTGAAATATCATCCTGATGTTTTAGAGTTTTTCAGTGCATTTGAGCAGATTAAGTCAGAATGGGAAAGGCTAAAAGAAGTCATGTCCAGTAGAATGGAGAAGAAATGACCGATCAATACCGTGAGGCTTTAGAAAAAGCAGCTCAAGAGCTTAGTTGGAGAAGTGAGTATCATCCTGATGTTCTTTTAAAGTGCAGCGAGGGAGATCATTGGCGCATGAAAGAGGATGCCTTTAAAGCCGGTCACGCCTGGGCGCTCAATAATCCGCCGCCTGAGTGGGTGAGGTTGGTTCATGCCCTGGCAAAAATAAGTCGCGAAGAGGATGCTTATCCATACAAATTTTCGGGTGATGAAAGAATAAATGAAATAGAGGACATAGATGTCGGTCACAGAAGAGAGCTGGCTAATATCGCAAGAAAAGCCCTCGCCGCCTTCGACAAACCTTCAGGAGAAACGAAATGAGTGATTCAGCCGGTTGCATTTGTGGATCTACTGGGAACTGTCCAGTTCATCCTAATTATACTTTTCCATATAGCATTAGCATGAAAGCAGAACCGACTTATGAGGATGGTTTTTCTGATGGGTACTCAAGGGCGTGGCAAGAATGCTGGGAGTTTTTATTGGAGAAAATTAACGAAGAGAAAAAAGAGCGAGAAGAGTTGCTTCGGAAACAACATGAAGCGACGCCACAGAAAACTCAAGCGGAGGGCTAAGGCGAGATGAGCGAGTGGGGGGATAAGATAATTTTAGACGCTTGTTGTGGCGGACGAATGTTTTGGTTTAATAAAAAACACCCAAAAACTCTTTACTGCGATGTTCGTAAAGAGAGTTTCACAGCTTGCGACGGCCGAAAGATTAAAATTGAACCGGATATAATAGTGGACTATAAAAAAATGCCTTTTAAAGATAACAGTTTCCACATGGTTGTATTCGATCCGCCGCATCTTAAGGGCGCAGGTGAAAACGGATGGATGGCTCAAAAGTATGGACGACTCGGATCCGACTGGAAAAACGAAATCAAACTTGGATTTGATGAGTGCATGAGGGTTTTAAAGCCGAACGGTTCATTAATATTTAAGTGGAATGAGCACTCTATAAAAGTTTCTGAACTAATTTCTGTTATCGGATCCGAACCGTTATTTGGTCATAGAACGCTTCAGTCGTCGAAAACAATATGGATGGCTTTTTTAAAGGACGCCCCATGACACCCACCCCAAGCCGAAAGGTGAGAGAGCTCTATCATGAAGACAAAGTATGGGTTCCTAAGAAAGAATACGGCAACTGTTTAAGTCTTCTGCGTGAGGCTTTGGAGGTAATTGCAGGTCACCATTGTTCACCATTGCCATGTGAACTGTGTAAGATGGAAGTAAAACTCCGCGCAAGCCTTAACGAGAATAAACTACAATCACCTTAGATCCAATATTCCCACTTGGATCCGTCGCTTTCGCCTCAATTCTAAATGTCCCACTGCGTCTATTCGGAACTGTCCATGTACACTTATAAGGTGACACAGTCGCAGTACACTTAAGTGATCCATCGACATAAAATGAAACCTTAGTTATAACCCCACTATTGTCAGTAGCCGTAGCCGACAGAACAACTCTAGATCGTCTTAAAACAGTTGATCCATTGGCAGGGGATACGAAGGTCACAACTGGAAGGATCGTATCTTGTGGAGGCGGCGGTGGGTCTACAACGACAGATCCAGCCAAAGCGCAGACAACCGAAGACGCACCAGACACAAGACCCATCGAGTCAACGGAACTCACAGAATAACAATATTGATTTCCAGCCAAGGTTCCTTCTGTATTAAGAAGCGACAATGAACTAGTCGATGCATAGGGAAGTCCTGATTTGTTAACGATATAACTTAAGATAGTTCGACCACCTGAAGCTACAGAGTCTTTCCATTTAATTTGGATTCCCCCTGTCACGGCAGACGCGGTAACTTCCGTTGGAGGAGATGGTTTTGTTATTGCGACATTTATTGTCCGTATAGCAGAATTAGTCGATTGACCTATTCCATTATACGCTCTTGCGATGATTGAATGTTTCCCATCCCCCAAAGACTCTACTGGTAATGTTAGAGAATAAGGATAACGAGAGACTCGACCAACAACCACCCCATCACTTAAATAATCAATTGATGCGATTCCGTAATAGTTATTCCATGCGCTAACGGTTAAATTAACCTTCTCGCCTGAAAAATGAATCTCCTTATCAAGAGGCGTCAACAAACTGACGGTGGGTAAAGAATAGGGAAGATAATTTCCAGATGAATCCTTCACGCAACTAGGAGGGCCTGTGACGCCAGACTCAACTGCTGGCGTTGAGTTAGATCCTTCTTTTCCTATAACTTTATATTTGTGGAGAGTAAATAATCCAGGCTGTGTACTAAACTGATCAACCTCTGTCATTCGAGTATCACTACCCACAAGAACGTTAGTGATCTTAACTTCTCCGATCACGTTTCCTGACCAATCAACTGGGTAACTATAAACATCATAGCTTGTAACTGATTTATTTGTATTGTCCCAACTTAGGGACATGGCAGTACAAATGCCTCCAACCACAGATAGATTCTGAGCAGGAGTTGGATCAAATTGGGGAACAGCAGTCTTCAAAATGGTTACTAAATGTGTATTGTGCTCACCAATAATAACACCAGTAGACACGAAATTCTTTTCGTCATTGATCATTTGACCTGTGACAGGATCGCGAACAGGTCCACAAGTTTTATAAACTCCGTCAACAATCGCCGTATGACAGACAGGAGGCAAAAACTTTAGTACGACCGTTCTATCTTCCTTAAGGTAAGGATTAGATTTAACTGTGAAAGTAATTTTTCCTGATAACTGTCCAGCTAGAATTTTAACCATACCACTATTAGGTATACTCACATGGTCTGGGTATTTGGCCGTCCCAGAAACATCAACTGGAATATACAAATCTTTCGTCGACGCTCGATCAAGATTCACAGTTGCTGTAACAGTCCCAACATCTTGGGAAACGGTCTGTGATTCTACAGAGAAGTTTGCAACTGGGAGCTTAAAAGTAACCCCACTCGCCGTAGAGGGAACAGTAAACACAGTGTTATTTGAGACATAACTGTCTGAACCATCGTTACTTAACTCAAGGGCCGGCTTTCCTTTATATGTAGCGACTCTAACACCATAAAATCCAGGTAGCATAAGCTTGCTTGAGTTCCATGAGGTTAAAGGAATCCAGGTATCACTTCCTTCGGTTTGAACTTCAATGTCCCACATGTAGCCACGTTTAAATCCAGGGAACTCAAAAAACTCTGTTACAAATTCGTTAAGGCTATCAGGGTAAACATATTTCCCAAACATTTCAGGAACTAGATAATCAATTATATAATCCTTAGCATCGATGTTTAATTTCAAATGCCATTCTCTATACTGAACGGCTTGACCATTATTCACCAAAGGAAGTGTTGGAACATTAGGACAATCTCTTCCCCAGTTTTTAAAATCCCCCTGAACAATATCGCCACGAGAAAGTTCGATAGCGACATCTTTGCCGTCAACATCCATTTGAAATGGAGCGCTGAATTTAAGTTCAAAAGGATTCATGTCTGCATAATGAGCAACGCGTGGAAACATATTTGTATCATGAGGCCTTAAACCAAACGGCCCTGCACCTAAAACGCTATTTGGATTATTAAAATCCTGCATTGAAATCTCAAGACCTGTACCCCATGGCGCCCTAGTAACACCAGAAGAGACAGATCCAAGAGGCAAAGCCGTGTCACATGATCTGTCATTAAGCAGCGTAGGAGTTTGATTAAAGTTGGCTTCAAACTGAATGGCATGAACCGTCGTGTCGGCTGGGTTATAAACTCGACTTACATCAAAGATAATTCCACCGTTAATAACTGCGTCTTTTCGAATCTTGTGCCTTACCTTTACGACCTTTTGGATTCTTTGAGTATGATCAAGACCAATAACTCCTGCATAAGAAAAGACAGGAAACAGCAGTACCAATAAAACCCTTACCATAATTCCCCCTAGAAATATTTCATGATGGTATTGTAATGAATATCTATTGTAAAAATTATTATTTAAATTGTCGTCCTTCTAATATAATAATGCACCCTGTCTTAAGGGGTATTATGAAGAAATACTATTTTGCCAAAGGAAGTCCTTTTGATCCAAAAGACGCTCAGAAGGTTGGTGAGTATTTAGAAAGATATTTTCCTAATTCTAACTTTAAACCAGAACAGATCGTCGAGATTGCTAGACCTCCGACATCCCCAATTCACAAATACTTTGATTGGGATGATGAGACTGCAGCTAAAAAATATAGACTACAACAAGCAAGAAGAATTGTTAATGCTCTTTATATAAGCATAGAAAATGTTGAAACAAGAGCATTCGAATCTGTTTACCTAAAAGCAATCGATGAAACATCATACATGAATTCAGAAACTATTTTTAATAGTAAAGATTTGTGGCTTCAGGTGGTTGACGCCGCAAAGAGAGAACTTTTGTACTGGGAAGCAAAATACTCTCTTTATAAACAACAACTTCCCGAAATATTCCAGGCGATTGAACGCCTGAAAGAAAGAGAGAAAAAGCATGAAAAAGAAAGCGTCGGTAGAAACCGAAGAACAAATAGTTATTCCGCCAATCGAAACAAAGGTGGCGCAAATTACATTAAAAGGGATAACACCGCTTCTGGTAAACAAATTCGACGAAAAGTCGAAGACAGAAATGCTAGAAAAACAAATGAAAGGCGCAAAGAAGGCTAAGGCCGCGAGAGACCCTCAAGCTGAATTCGAGGCAAGTCTTTATAGAATGCCAGGAAAGAAAAATGTTTATGGGGTTCCGGTCGGAGGAATAAAGAACTGCGCTGTTTCAGCATGCAGATTTATTGATGGAATACCAATGACTTTAGCAAAAGGCGCATTTCACGTTTTAGACGAAACAGGGACAGGACTTATACCGATTGAAGGAAGTGATCCAGTTTTAGATAGTAGGATTTGTCGAATAGGACCATTTGGAAAAAAGACGGCGATTTCAAGATTTAGAGGTCGATTTGATAAGTGGAGTCTTAGCTTCAAGGTTCGCTACAACAGTCGTGTAATATCCCCAGCACAGTTGTTAAATCTTTTTGAAAACGGAGGATTTAGTGTTGGTTTATGCGAATTTAGGCCAGAAAAAAGCGGTAGTTTGGGAATGTTTGAAGTAGCTCGAAAATAATAAACAGGAAGCGACCGGCACGGCGCTAAAAGCACCGGCGCTTTATTGGATCGGATAGGCAGGAGAGGCGAGGAATCGTAAAGAGCGGCGGAGTGTCGCTTGCAGAATAGTGGAGTGGCCGGAAACGCATTGGCCATGCGAGGCCTGGACGATACAGGAACCGATAGGCAGGACAGAAATGTTCTATGCTTGATTGGCTCGGCAGGAATGGCTGAAAAATGGAACCGAATTGCACGAAATTGAGCGGACACGATTGGCAGTCGTGGCGATTACAGGCGCAGAGGATAAGGGAGATTAATGGCAGGGCAGGATCGGAACTCAATGGCTCGGAATCGTTGGGAGTAGAAGCGACCGGCAGCAACGGCGGAGATGGGAACGGCAAGCAAAGTCGTCCAGAGGACTGGCAGGAGAGGCACGGAGAGGACCGGAAGAGCGAAGACAGGAC
>Ga0316630_10000017_pt1 | contig 43432 bp, 67 predicted proteins | sample OWC_May_M1_C1_D6_FD_207658 | JGI IMG/M metagenome (GOLD analysis project Ga0316630, IMG submission 207658) | Wetland soil microbial communities from Old Woman Creek delta, Ohio, United States - OWC_May_M1_C1_D6_A | ecosystem: Environmental > Terrestrial > Soil > Wetlands | place: USA: Ohio...
CAATTCTTAGCCATCATCACCCGGATCGGCCAGGGGTCGTTAAACACATTCCCCTCGCCGACGATCATCTCCAGGTTGATAGTGGCCTTGTTGTGCGACCCGGACAGATCCACCGTGGTCGTCCCGAGTTCGGCCTCAATCGTCACGTCTGAGTATTGCAAAGTTGATGAGCTTGCCATTGTCTTACCTCCTAAAGTGTTTCTGGTAGTTTATCTAATTCGCGGTCACGCTTGCGACCGCCCCGGCGTTGATAGTTTTGCAATTCGACCGGTTCAGCCGGCCGGATAATGCCCTTTTCAATCAGGATCAAGGCTGCCGTGTCATCAAATGGGATGATCTTGCCCGGTGGCATAATGCGCTTGAAACGCTCGACATATACGTTTTTCACGATCACATAATCTTTCATCCATTGCCCTCCAGTGACACGATGACCGCCCAGTATTCGACATTCCCGATGGTTACGATCCCCTGGCGCATAGTCCAGCTAAAGGCGCCCTGCGTCGGGCGGGTCATAGCGCGCAAGGCGGTGGTGGCGTTATCCATCATCGCAACCGTGTTCGTAAAATTTGGCTGGTTAGTGTTCTGTGCGGTTGGCTCGTAGGCGATAACGAAATCCATCCGCATGACATGACCCAGGTTGCCGCCCTGGTTGAAGATGATCGGCTGGTCGCCGCCCGCCGGAATCAATGGGAACGAGGCCGGCAGGTCCGCCGTTCCAATGGACTGTGGCGGATAGGCGTATTTGCGCGTCACGCCCGTGATGGTCAGGCCGGCAACCGCAGCGACGAACGAGGCGTAAGTTGTGGGCGTCATAAGGCTGGTTTCCTGTAATTATCTAAAATCGCCTTGACGTCTTTCGGGACGCCCTGCGGTATCATAATCACCCCGGCGTCAGGCAGGGCAGTCGTGTCAAATACCGAACTGTCTTTTTGTCGAAAGTAATAAGCCGCCAGGCGCATGGTGGCAAAGATAATATCCTGTGGGGGCGTCGTGGAATAGGCCCAGCGCCCCAGGATCGTTATGCCAGTTTCGGGGTCGCTGGTATAGTCCCAGAAGTTGCTGGTCGAACTGAGTATCTTGAAACCGTACCAGGGCGTCGTGTTGCGCGGCTGGGTGATGAAATCGGTATCCTTGACCAGGACTACCGGCGTCCCATCCACATCGCTGGTGACGGTCGTCACCGCGCACAGATCCTCGTCAAACCAGATGCAATCGCCTTCTGTATCCTCGCCAACCGTGAAATAATGGGTGGTATCGGCATCGCAGGTGAACACCCGCTTGGTGTAGTTCTCGATATACTTCTCGGCTTTGGCAATCAGGCTGGTGATCAGCGCATCATCGTCTGATCCGCTTATCCCCATGTACGCCTTGACGTCTGCCGTGGATACATACGTTGCAACCGAGGACCAGGACGAGCCGACCACGCTGTACAGCAGATTTTGCTGAACCGCCCCCGCGCCCGTGACCTTGACCGCCAGCGGCCCGGCGGTATCGGTTTCAGCGATCGCGAAGACATAAGAATACCAACCGCTGCCGATCTCCGCTTTTGTCCCCGCGCTGGCGCCGAATGCGCCGCCGTTCTTGGATACCTGCAAGGTGAAGGTCGCGCCTAGACCGGTCACTTCTGTACCGTCGGTATCCACCAGGACGAATGTAATCTTTGCCGCTGTATTGATCAATATGTCAGTCATTCTTTGTAAAATCCTTTTGGCAGTGACCGCCGAATGCCCTTAAACAAAGATTGAATAAAGCCACCTGCTGCGCCCGGAATTGCCGCAATTAGAGCGCCCGCGCTGGTGAGTGCCCCGGATACCGCGACGGCGATCCGCCTGGCAATCGAGCCTTCAGGCGCCAGCGTCCCCGCCAACGACTTGCCGGTCTGTATCGTCAAAGCTCCAGCCGATGTCAACGCGCCGCCGACCGCCACCAGTGCGGCCTTGATCGTTGTCACCGCGCCGGATGACGTTAGCTCGCCCGCCATTGTCAATGCGGCTCGCTTGACTACTACGCCTGCCGATGTCAGCGCGCCGGATAACGCCGTTGCTGTGGATTTGATTATTCCGCCGTCTGGCGCAATCGTACCGGCCAGCGTCTTGCCAGTCTGTAATACCAGTGCCCCCGCGCTGGTCAGCTCCCCGCCAACCGTAGCCAAAATCGTCCCGGTCTTTAAAGTCGCCAATTCGCCTGCACTGGCAAGCGCCCCGGCCAATATCTTCACCGTTTGCCTGACCAATTCGCCATCCGGTGTAATTGCCCCGGCCAGCGCCTTGCCGGTTTGCATCACAACCGCCCCAGCGCTGGTCAGTGTTCCGCCAACCGCCATGACCGCCGCCTTGACGGTGGCGACTGCGCCCGTGGAGGTCAATTCGCCTGCCAGGGTTTTTGCCGTTTGCTTGATGGCTATCCCGGTGCTAGTCAATTCGCCTGCCAGCGTTTTGCCAGTCCGCATAACCACCGAGCCAGCCGTGGTGAGTGTCCCTGCCAGAGCGATGACCGCCGCCTTGACAGTCGCCACAATACCAGAAGGCGTCAATGCCCCGGATAGTGGCTTGCTTGTTCGCCTAGCGACCTCTCCCGCGCTGGTCAATGCACCCGCCTGGCTGGTTAATCCGGTTTTCGAGAATAACCCGCCGGTTGTTGGGGCGATGCTTCCGTCTAACGCTTTGCCCGCTCGCTTGAGCGCCGTTCCTGCCGAGGTCAGCGCACCGGCCACAATCTTATGCACCGAATTTGTCAGCGCACCAGCTGGCGTCAATTCACCCGCAACCGCCTGCTCGTATTCATTCCCACCGCCGCCGGTAAACTCGGTTAACAGCTCGCCCGCGCTGGTCAGCGCACCTGAAATAATTTTGCGCGCCGCGTTGATGAGCGCCCCAGCGGGTGTCATTGCCCCCGCATTGGTCAATGGGTATTTTATAGCCGGATAAGACGTGGTGTAATCGGTCGTGCCGTCCGCCGTGCCTGTCCCGCCGGGATCAGCAACAACACTGTCTGCTTTGCCCTTCCAATAAAATTGCAAATTGGTTGTATAAAATGCGGGCGAATTTCCACCAGCCAGGGCAGTGATGGTCGTGCCATCTAATACCGCATTCCATACTGCGACCTCGCCAATCTTTCCGTCAAAGTTTCGATTATCGTCCGAGTAGCGCCCTCCAACGCACCACAACCCCGTTATTGCTGTTTCGGTGGCTCCATCTTGAAATGTTCCATCTATATAAGAAACCTCAGAACCATTAATATATAAATGGATTGTATCTGCATCATTAAACGTTCCATCGTGCGTTACTAATGCATGTGTCCATTGTTCATTCGACCATTGCGTGGGGCCAGATATTCTTACCAGGCTGGTCGATCCAACTCTCCCAAGTCCTAATGATCGATCCCCATTCTGACCAACCGAGAAGTAAATACCCGCCGCATTTGTAGCCGGACCCAAATTGACAATATATCTGGACGACAATGCCGAATCTGAATAAATCCAGGCAGAGATTGTAATAGGTCCGCCCGCCGGGTTCATTACATTGGACCAATTTATTCGATCAGTCGAGCCGTTGAAATCACGGGCCATAAGTAAATCTCCCGTCATTCAACAGCTCATATAAGGCTTTCATGGTGTTTTCACCATATGTTTTATATTCAGCCACACCACGTGCTAATTCTAAGCCTTGTTCTATGGACATTGCCAGACTTGCACTGTAAGTATCCTTCCAAAGATAGCGGAGTGAAGTCGTTATATTTTCTTCCAGCAAGTTGAAGTCCGCGTCCAATGTCTGCATTTCGGTGTTGAAATACCCATAATTGCCGCCGGTGTCGCCTGATTGCACGTTTCCGTGAATATCTGTATTGTCATAATAAGAGTGATAATCCAAACCCACATCAATCGTCCCGCCGGTATCAGCAGTCATCGCCGCCCGAAATGCGGTGGTACATTCCAAATCGTTGGCGTCCCATTCGCGGTTATGATCTCTTGTTGCGTCCTCCGGGCAGGACCGGAAATAACCCGCCCAGACACCTTGCGGATTAGTACATGGATAAACGTAGAACTCGAACCAATCTAGCAGCGTTTCAGCATTAGCCGCCCCGCTCAAGAGCCAATCCACTGCGCTCTCAAACGCGAACACGCCCGGTGTTTCAGATGGATGGTTAAAAGAACTTAAGATCGCCTTGTTCTTATTTCCCACCCGATCTCCCGTAATCTTGAAGCCGTAGAATGACAATGCTGGCGCAGTTCGCCCGCTTCCATCGCCCGCGCTTCTTGGGGTTGCCGCGTCGATCACCCCGTCCGTGCTGCTGGTGGTATCGCTTACCCTGGAAGTATAGGACATCCATTGCGCCACTTTGCGCTGTACCCGGCTGAATGGATACAGCGGCAGGGCTGCGACATAAATCACCCCAGCCGGGAATGCGCTATCATTGCTAAATTCCAAATCCGTCTCGCCAATGGTAACGTTATCGAAATCGTTCCATGCGTCGGTGTCGTCGGCAATAGCCCAGCAGCATAACCGCTCGCCCGCTGCCATGTTGAGATGGTCGGCCTTGGCAATCAGGAAGGTTGGCGTAGCGCCGCCCAGCTCATTCGACCGGACGGCCCACCACGCCCATTGGCTGTTCCAATGCTTGACCGGCGTTATGCGAATTGAACTCGTGCCCTCAATCGCGGCAAAGCTGCCTTGATCGAAGTCGCGCTCGTATCGCGTCCCGACGCCAACCCGACTGACCAGAGCCATTTACCCGCCTGCGGTCAAGGTCAACGAATACGTGAACTGAATACTATCGCCATTGACCACATTGATCGCCGCAAATTCGCTGCGGTCCATCAGCGTGACGCTGGTCGATGCGTTGAACAGCCCGTGCTCTGTGATCGCCTTGCCGGTGGTATAACTGATCGTCCCAACGCTGGTATAGATATTGTGCGCGGTTTCGGTCTGCGTCCCAGTCGCCCGGCTCTCTCCGTCTGTCGTCTCGATGTCGGTGTCGGTGATTTCCGGGTCGGTCGTTCCAACGCCCGAGTCGTGATACTTGAAATCGCCAAAGGCACTGGTTTCGGTCTGGAGTTGGTCGGTCACGAAATCTACAAATGCGGTCGTGACCACCCGGTAGTCCAGCACGCCGAAGCGCACGCGCTGCCCGTTGGCCTTGATCAGCGTTGCCTCTAACTTCCCGTAAGCCGTCATCAGCCCAAAGAAATTGGCAATCGGGTTGACGATAAACACGCCGATCAAGCTCTTGATCTTCGACCAGCGCAGCCAGTTGGCGACAAACCACCACAGCCCCGGCCCCGGTGCACGGATCACCCGCGCATTCAACTTGCCTTGCATTGCTACATTTCCGTTCATTGTCAAACCTCCTGATCTAATGGTTCAATCTCAAACATTGTTCTGTCCGTGTTGATCGTCGGCCAAACTACCGCCATGCTGTTGTGGTTCAATATATGCCCACACACAACCCCGAGATCATGCTTTTGTACAAATCCATGCGCCTTACAATCCAGCGCAAAATACCAATCATCGGCCATCGAGCCGGATAGCCTGAATTCGATCTTTTCCAGCACCCGCCGGTGAATCAGCGTGCAGCCCATCCCGACGCCCTGAGTGGTGATAATCCGGCCCCATTGCGCCGCGGCATAATTGCGCTTACTGTCGATGCTCTTGCCGGTCGCCTTGCTGATCTCATGGAAGGCGAGCCATTGATGTTGCCCATGACGTGAACAGTACAGCCCATAGGCTACATCTGCATCAATTGCCGCCAGCCTGGTGAGTGTATTGGGCGGGACGATCATATCCGCCTCGATAGATAGCATGGCGTCGTAATTGCCATCCAGGACCATCTTGCGCGCCCGGTTATGCTTGTGCATCAGGTTCAGCGTTCCGATTTCCTGCCCCGGCTCATCGTGGCGGGCAAAGACAATATCCAGCGGGTCGTCATATTCCAGCGTCAAGATGCTCTGAACGGTACGCCCATAGATGCGCGGCATTGTTGGGGCGAGTGGGCAGAATACCAGCACTTTCATACGATAAATTCCTTGCGATAGCGCCGCTTAACGAACAGATAACCCCTCAACATGGCCTCCATATCGCTACCCATCGTCTCACGAGTGCGGTCAATGCAGCAGGTCGTTGCCCTGACGTGATACATCTCGGTTACCTTGTTCATCCTGATCCACAAATCCCAATCCTCATGGTTGGGTAGCATTTCATCGAATGCTCCGACCTCGTTAACCAGCCAGCGATCGTGCAGGACGCAGCACACCGGCGTGATGTTGTGGCTCAGGATATTGCCCGGATCTGGGTCAACGCTCATGTATCGCTTGGTATGCCCATCGGCCCACAGTGCGTCTGCGTCGCTGTAGATAAAGCGCGCCTTGCCGATCTCGGCTGTCAGGGCGTCCAGATGCCACTCATAGAACCAGTCGTCGTCGTCAAGATAGGCAATCCACTCGCCTTTACTGACTTTTAGCCCGGCATTCCTGGCGGCCGGCAATCCCTGGTTAGCTGCCATGTTGACATAACGTGTATGCCTGAAGCTCTCCGCGATCTGCCTCACATCTTCCCCGCCATCGTTGACAACAATCGTCTCATAATGGCGGTAACGTTGTTTTGAGATGCTAGCCAAAGCCCGCCTCAGTAGCTCCGGGCGGTTATAGGTTGGAACGATCACAGATACAAAAGCCGGGCGTGTCATTTTGCGGATACCCAATCCAGTCGATGTTTGTCCAGGAAATGCGCTAAATTGACTTGCGTCAATTCTGCATCGTCGTTATATTTACGACTTCCACCGCCGCCGTTGACGTGCGTCACAGGGAATTCGGCCTTGCGCACGCCAAAGCCGCGCTTGATCGCCCGATAGCAGTAATCAGTTTCCTCGAATAGAATCTTGACAAACAATTCATCGAATAGCCCGACTTCCAACAGCACCCGGCGCGGGATAGCAAAACACCAGCCAACCGCATAATCACCGAAACGCCAATGCCGCAACTCGGCCCCATAAACCGCGTCATCTGCCAACTTTGCCAGCACCGGCCCGATCTCGTTATGCACCAATGTGTCATTGTCCAACAGCAGATACCATTGGCTGATAGGGCAATGCACCAATCCCAGGTTGATCGCCTTGCAATGGCTCTCGTTGTCCGTGCGTACAAACGTAGTCCGGTCAACCGCTGCGGTCGGATAGGGCGGAGTGCTGCCGCTATCCACAAAGACCAGCGGCGCATCCGGGTTGCGCTTTCTGAGCGACTGCCACAGCGGAAGATTAAACTCATTCCACTGATTGTGTGAAGCGCAGACAATTGAGAATAATTCCACGATTACGCCCTCTCAAAGACGAGCAAACTGTTGACCAATTCAACAATTTTCCATTGTTTATTTTTGCGGGCGACCTCATCCACAACACGCTGCACGCCCGGATGATCCTTGCTGTTGTAATCGTGCATCAGAATATAACGCGTGGAGATGCTGGAGGCGTTGCGCCAATCGACAAAGACATTTTCAAATCGGTGATCGCCATCAATCAGTATGCTTGTCGGTTTTACGTCTTTGGAAATAGGCCAGGGATTAGAGACGGATTGCACAACCCGAACCCGCTTGTTGACACCGAACGCGCGCAGATTAGCCTTGACAATCTTTGGCGTCGGCCTCAGATGCACCGCTGGATCTTCCGTATCCCACCAGCCGCCCGTCATCGGGTCGATGGTGTAAACATACCCGGTAACGCCAGCGTCTTGCTTTGCCAGCGCGGTAATAATGGCTGTGCCGCCCCATAAGCAGCCGATCTCCACATGATCGCCTGGGATAGCTGTATATTTCACCAGGCATTCATTCTCGCTCTCGCGGGTTAGTGCAATTCTGCCGGTCATCTTGTTCAATCGTTCAAACCATGTCATTGGTCACATACTCCTGTCTCATCCGGCCGTTCCAATCCCTGCCGTATCGCTTCTCAAGTATCGTGTGCATATTGACGCCGGCCTTGATCGCCCGTTCCTCTGCGCTCATGTTCATCCGGCCCATGTCGTAACCGATGTTGGTGATCTTCTCAATCTCCACATCTTCACAGACATACAAGCCCCGTCCCTGCTGGCGGGCTTTCCAGCAGGTTTCCAGGTCGACGCCCCAGGCGAATACCAGATCAGGACTAAAGCGCCCAATCTCATCGAGCCAGTCTGCCCGGTATAGAGCTGCGATATTGTCAATCATCCAGGTCTTACGCAGCCCGCCGCCGTTCCGGTGTTTCAAATGGCTCCAGGCGGTCGTGCTGTTTTCAGTCAGCGCCGGATGCACGCCGACGGCGTTATCATTCTGCACCAGCGCCCATGCAAGCGGGGTCAGCGGGTCTGAGTAACCAGTAAACGCGGCGGAAGTTATCAAGAACCAATAAGCCAGGAACTTCTCACCGGCCAACGTTGCCAGCCGATCAGCTTCCTTCAGACCCGCCAACCAGCCACCGGTCGTCTGGATGTTGGTATCCAATTTGAGTGTGGTGTACTGTGATGGCGGTACAAGGTCGCTGCCGTTGTCTATTACGATCAGGCTGTACGGCCATAAGACACATTCGCGGATATGGCGACAGAGCGCATCCGTGCGCTCCGGCATGTTGTAGTTTGTGATGATGATCGCGACCCTATTCAATCCAACACTCCCGTTCTTGCCTGGGCGGGTGGAGGACCGGCCCGCCCAGGCGCACCAAAGGAGAAGGGGAAGGGACTAGATACCCGTCACCTGAGTGAACATCGTCGGGCGGTGGACCACAAAGGCGGCCCGCAGCTCAGCCAGGATGGTTTGCATGTTACGGATAAACTGATCGTCAATCGTGCCAACACGCACCGCACCTTGCTCGCGGTCAAACAGGGTGCAGCCCTGGGTGAAGTCGCCGACCACGCCAGTTCCCGAGGTCATAGCTTCACTCTCTACAACCGGGATGCCCCACAGGGTTGTGGCACCAACAGCGGAAGGCGGCCCCATCAGATAACCGCCCAGCGTGCCGGTGTCGGCATTCTCGCGGCTCAGGCGGATCTGTTCCCAGTCCGCCGGGTTCAGAACGATGGCGGTCGGGCGCCCTTTACCGGTCGTTCGCACCAGGGTGCGTCCCTTGAAAATCGCATCTGCCCGGCTGTCAGAGCCCAGGCCCACCGCATTGATTGCGTGGTCCAGGACGCCGGACAGGTTAGGCGGAGTGCCGTTGCCGGTCACGATTTGCGCCTCCAGGGTCAGGTCAAGGCCCAGTAGCAGGCGGCCATTGATAGTTCCACGGATCAACGGGGCGTCAGCCAGCATTTTGTTGGTGACCGGAATCCAGTGTGCGATTGTTTCAACCGGGACGGTTGCGACTGAATAAGCCAGCGCACTTTCGGCCTTCTTGCCAGACGTGCCAGTGGTCACGGTCGCCTCAGCCACGGTTGCGGCGTTGTTGGTAAACGTGCCCTCATAAACGTATTCGATGGTATCGCTCACGGTCTGGATGCGCGGCACCAGATCCAGGAAGGTCAGTTCCCGCTGGCGGATGTCCACATAACCCGGCAGCACGTCATTCTGGACGAAGCCGCCGCCCGAGGTGGCCGAAGAACCATACAGCAGGGTTTTCGTTGACGACTTGCGGCCCCAATCTATAAGGCTGGTTCCCTCTTCCAGATTCACATTAAAAGATACCCGGCTCAGATGCGACGTGAACGCTCCATTGAGTTTTAACTCGCGGTATTCGCGTGAATCCAGGAATTGCTGTCCAGGCGAGATATACGACTTGGCAGCGGTTTCGTGGGCGCTCGGGGTCGGGCGCATTGCACCGGGCGCAGCCTTGGAATACTTGTCCAGACCGTCCAGGATTTGCTTCCTACGCGTTTCAGCGTCTTCTAGGCCGGACAACTTCGTCTCAAGCGTATCAATCTCGGCCAATAAGCGCTTAACCTCGCGCTCATCCTCCCCGTTGGTGATAAGGCCATCGGGGTATTTCTTTTCGATCAGGTCGGCCTGGTTGAACAGGCTCTTGATCTCATTACGTGCTTCTGCAACTGTCATACTCATGGGATGTTTACTCCTGTAATATTTTGGCGAGGCGTTTACGGTGCTCCGCCATCTCGTGACTGATCAGGCGCGGCCCGACCAGTTTGGGTGTGGGTGCGGTTGTGAGAACTGATTGCAGGTCGTCACTAACGGCCACGAACCCGGAACACGATTCCAGGAGTGCGTTTAGTTCTTTCCGCTTGGTTTCTGATAACGGGCGATCAATCGATTTGACAAATCCCCGTAGATCATTCGTAAGTAGGGCAACATTGTTTGTTTCGTCAGAGATGCGTTCCGCTAGTGTGTAGCTAATCTCTGACGGCTGCCAGGACTTCAGGGGTAAGGCAGTATTACGCGGCTCGGCCGGCGTGGGCGTCAAGGTGTCATCCAGGCCCAGCGGCCATGATTTCAGCCAGACGGCTTTGCCGCGCTTCTCACGCTCGACCAGATGGCCGGCGGTCCCAGAGGACCAGGCTTGCTTACCCTTCTCGGCCATTGAATAAATAAAATGCTCGTATTCATCGCGCATATCGAGTTGCGCCTCAGCCCAGATACCAAAGTCATCAATTCTGTGAGTGGCTTTACCAATGCGGCGTTTTCCGATTTTCGGATCAAGGCCATGCTGGTAATATACCGGTGCTGTCTGTGCATCCCCGAAGTCTGTTTCTTTCGTGAAGAACTCCCCCTCAAGATCCGGGTCTTCGTCGGTTGAAAAGCGCACCAGGTAGCCGCCGATACGACCGCCGCCCAGGGCTTTGACTTGTCCGCCGTAAACTATCAGGGTGTCATCGATTGATTTCCCGTCGCTTGATTCGCCTTCCCCCCGGTTTTCCCACTTGCTCATGCAAATTGCGACGGCCTGGTCATTGTCTTTCGCTGTTCCATCGTCTAAAACCATTGGGATGCAGCGTTTCATAAACTCATCTTTGGATTCGGTTTCACCTGGATCAGGCATAAGCCACCTCGCTCGGTAACAATATTCTATGGTTCTGGCGCCAGCGGAAATCACCGATAATCTCATCCCAGGCTTCCAACCAGCGCCATGCTTGCGTTTCTAAGTTATGATGTTTTCTTACCTTTGCCAGCAATGCCCTACTCAGGCGGCGGCGCAGGTCATAATCTTCGATCAATGCATTTAGCGCATCTTCCCATTCGCCCACCGTTTCAGCGAACAGACCATCAATGCCGCTTTGGATGAGCTGGTTATAGACTGTCGGCGTGGCAACCACGGCCGCACCCGAAGCGCCATACTCCAGCGCCTTCAAGAAGGTTTTGGCGCGGTTGAATTTGGTATCTGCCAGCGAACAACAGCCAATGTCAATGTTTTTCAGCGCCGCCGGGTATTTTTCGATTGGTAGCCATTCGAGCTGCAAGACCTGCTTGGCCGGCACATGATCGTAAATAATCTTCAGGTCACGCCCCTGGATGACAAATGTCACCTCTGGATGCTTACGCGCCACACGCCCCCAGGCCTCGGCCATCGCTTCAATGTCGCTGTCAGGGCGAAACGATCCAGCCCAGCCAATCGTCAGGCCGGGTACGATGCGCATGGCTTTCTTCTGTAGCCGTTTGAACCAGCGGAAGTCAATATAATTCGGGACCACCTTCACCGGCTTGTCGGTGATCTGGCGCACCATCGTGGCGAGGCGCTGGCAGGATACGGTCACGCCGTCACTCATCTTCAGGGCGTAGGTCAGGCACTCGCGCCGTTCTTCGGCATATTCGCGGGTATAAAGGTCTTTCCACATGATCCGGCGTATGAAATCCTCTGAGAACATGTCATCATCACACTCATAGATGATGGCTTTGCCGGCCTTGTGAAGCGCACCGAACCAGCGTTCGGATTTATGACGTTCACTCATCGGCCAATGCAGACGAGGCAGGATCACGGCGTCAAATTGACCGACTACCAGCGCCAGCCGATCATCCAGACGCGGCCCCCACTCAACACCCTGGTAGCCCTGGCGCTGTAGCTCGGTGATTGGCAATAGCACCCGGTGAAGGGTGCAGCCATCCATCTCGCCCGTCATTGCCAGAACTCTTGCCATAAAACTCCTTAAATAAAAACGGCGCAATCCTTACCCTTTCGGGTTGGATTGCGCCGCGATACGCTCCTGCGCTTTCGTCCTACGCCAGCGGTACGCTCGGCTTCAGACGATCATCAATATTCAACTAATGAATATTATACATCTATCGTTGACGGTAGTCAACCTCCCGATCTCTTGATCGCCTTTGTAACCGATCCTTCGATGATCTTCTGTATTCTATCTTCACGTTCTTTGATTATGTCCTCAGGCTTGCGCCAGCCCACCAGCGCCTCATGTCTTGACTGTTTGTCACCCATGACAAACTCAATACCCGGCGTATCGTTGATGACTGACGCATTTTGCCCGCTGCCTTTGATGCGCCAGTTCTTGCGTAATTCCTGGGTGCGCCGATACGGGACATCAATTGAGCCGTCATTCAGATTGGCAAAGAACCAGCGGCGTTGGCGATCTGAGAAAAACGTCATACCATAAGCCGCCCGCCTGGTGATATAGCGCGGTGATGGCTGGCTAGATTGCATTGTGTCCAGAATATATTTATTGGCATCGTCAAGGGCGGTGTTCTGTATCTTAATTGGCAGCTCCGCCAATAGATTGAATACCCGTTCCTCGCCAACCATGTCAATGCTGATAAAGCTAGCCATTGGCTGCCACATCTCCCGGCTGTTTGCTGGTAAGCGGCTCTTTGGTTGGCTCCAGACTGCAATCGCAGCGCCAACCGCCGCATTCCAGCGCGTCATTCGGCGCGCCCTGCGGGTGAAATCCGGAGGCGTCCCAATCTTCCGCATTGGCAACGATCCCGTTCAATTCGGCACATGTCGAGCAATGCTCCTCGGTTGCGCCTAATTCCCATTTTAGCCGCACGCGGTCGGCCCCGAAATGGATACGGGCTTCGGCTACAATCTCGTTGTACCTATTCGCCCATAGACTCACGCGCGCTTGCAATGGGCCAACCGGATCGCCGGCCTCTTTTGCTTTCTCGATGGCCTCGGCGTAATCAAGAATAAAATCAGTCTCTTGTGCTATGCGTTCCTGCAATACGGCATCATCTTCCGGTGTGTGGTCTTTGGGGTCAACGCCCACATCCCGGCTGCCCTCGTTCCAGGCGCGCTCAAACTGGCCTTCGATCAGCCGGATCATATCATCGATGAATTCCCCCGCGTCCATATCGCCGCGGTAGAAATCCAGTACATCCCGGTTCAATGCGCGCTGGTAGTATTCGACTGTTTTGAGCGCGTCAATCTGGCTGGATAGCGAATGATCCAGATTAACACCGCTGGCTTTTAGATAATCAACAGCTTTCAAGATCGCATCCTTAAGCGGCTGTTTGTTCAACCTTCAAGGCCTCCACGCCCAGGCGGATCGCCTCAATTATAGGCCCGTAATCATGATTTGTGTCATTCATTCCCAGATCTTGCTTGAATACGTCACCAATCGCTTTGGCGTCGGCGCATTGCATCAAGGCTTTACCAATACGATCAACGGTCGGACGATCAAGGGTTTCAGGCTCCCAAGCCACAGGTATTGGTCGTTTGGCGCGCATCTCTTTAGCGCACACCCGCCACCAGCGGCGCAGCTCGGCCAATCGTACTGCCTTGCTACTCGGCGTTTCTTCCAGCTCTTGCGCATCCGGCTCTTCGGTTGGCTGTTCCTCCTGGAGCTGCTCAGGCACGGGCTGCGGCTCAGGCTCAGGCTCCGCCATATCATCGCCGCCCTCGATAGGATCATAACCAATCTCGGTACGGGCTTCGTTCACCGTCAGCCAGGGTTTGTTGCCCACCGCCAGGGCCAGGCGGGTGTACTTCTCGTTTTCGTCCTCCTGCAAGGCTCGCACATTGGTTATATCGAACTCAACGAAGGCGTTACGTGTACGGGTAAAGTCAGGCAATAGCGAGGTGTTCAGTTTGGCGGCGTCGGCGCGCCACAGCGGAATCAACTTCTGTTCGGTGAACATCTCGCGCAATTCGCGCGCATTGCTGTAGGTGGCGTTCTCAAGGCCAGCGCCCAGGCCGGCAACGATAGCAGGCACGCCCAGCACCGCACTGATACGCTCTTCCGGTATACGGTGGAGCGTGGTCATTTCGAGATCCTTTGGCGAGAAACCAAAATCTTTGATCTCTGTTTCGCGGCTCAACACGGCAATATTGCCCCGGTTGTCCCCGCCAAACTTGCGCCGCAGGCGGTCGGTGATGCGATCGGCGTCGGCTTCCGTCAGCGATGTTCCCGCCGTCGGGATGACCACTAGCCCTGGAACGGCGTAATTTTTCAGCAAGGCGGCGGTGTAATTGTCAGCTTCGTTATCGGTAGAAATCTCGCGGATCAGCGCCTTGAGTGGTGACAGTCCCTTGCGCATATCGTGATCATCCAGGCCCAGGCGGAAATGGATCACGTTTTCAATCGGGACGCGCACAAATTCGTTCGGGCGGATGTGGTATTTGTAATAACTGATCCAATCGCCAGTATTCGGCTCTGTGATCGGCTCAATCACGGTTGGCGATACGGGCCACAGCTCGACCACGTTCCCGGTGATGTTGTCGCCGGATCTGACTTTCATCCAGTAGGCATTACCATCCACGTGTTTGGCCCAGGCCGTCCAGAATAACAACTCTTCGATGGACAGTTCCCCGTTCGGCGTCGGGTTGTCCAGCAGCGCCTGCAGCGGATGCTCCAGCCGTTCCTGCACATCGCCGCTTCGATAACGGCGCTTGACCACTAAAGGCGGCTCCGGGTAGCTGGTTGCAATTGCCATCAGACAGGCGAATACCGCACTATTCGTATCACCGCCCTTGTTGTCAGACGCCCCCGGCCCATGCACCAGTGTTTCGATGCGCGTCCAATCGACTTCGCTGGAGGCGGGCGTAAACTTTACCGCTTTACTTTGAAATAGACTCTTGACCAGGCTCATTTATTTTACCTCCCCGGAGCGCGGCAAAGTCCACACGCACACCGATAAATATCAATATGGCCCCCAGGACGATCAAGGCGGCCGGCAACCCGATCCACAGGTAGACGCCTGCCACAAGCAAGACCAGGCCAACGAGGGCGATCAGGTCGTCAAAAGACACGCGGCCCTCCGCAGGCACAACAGTGACCATAATCATCATCCAGGGTATATCCGTGACAATACGAACAAGTCCGCTTTGAATAAGATGGCCCGCCAATCAATGGCTTTATTTCTCTGTTCAATTCGGCATAGTTCCAGCTCCAAGTGCCGTCAGTGTTTACGCGATATACGGCATCCCCCGTGGTTCTTTGTTCGTCAGATGCGTGAATATCGTCCCATTCCTCTTTACTGAACGGCCTAAGCGGCCCTAAATAGACAGGCATTTCTCTCTCCCTTCTCTAAAAGACATCCAGCGTCCCTCCAATCAGGTGGTTGGTTCCATAGCGTATGGCGTCCATAGCGTGATCGTTCTCCTTGACCGGCTCATCTTTCTCGGGCTTCCAGACGTAGCTCTCAAACTCGTTGATTGTTTCGACGCAGGACGGATCAACCGTCAGCCGCGGGCGTCCATCGCCCTGCACTTTGAGATAACCTTGCACGGTGGTAATCCCATCCAACACGCGGCCCTTGAAACCCTGCGCGGGCAAGCCCTGGTTATTGAGATCGGCAATCAGGCCGGCGGCGGCAGCATCGACCGCCACAATATAGCAGCCCATCTCGCGCGCCCATTCGCCCGCTTGCTTGACTACATTCGCCTGGATGACGCCGCGCCGGTAGTATTCACGCGCAACGTGCAAGCGCCCGTCACCATCTTCACCAACCAGCAGGATAACCGCCGGGTTGGTATAGCCCTCATCCATGGCCAGGAACCAGCGTTGGAATTCACTATCGGGCCTGACTTTGACATGGATCGCCGGGTCGAAGATGTCGTACACCGCGCCTTCGGCAGTGGCCCAGACGCCTTCCAGCAGCCGTTTACGCCTGACACCGGTCAGGTTGTCCAGGATCGCCATTGTGCGCTTGCCCTGCTCGGTGATCTCGCCTGTGACCGGATCGAATAACGTCGGATTGTCCCTATGGGTCGTCTTAATCATGCGGAGCTGGCCGGCCTTGTTGCGCTCACGTATCCAGTGCTTAGACCCGCCTGGGTTACAATCGCCCATGAGTATCGTATAGGGCATAACCGCACCGCGCCCGGTGGCGCGCGTCCCTAGCGTTTCCCAATCGTTCACGGCGAGCTGTTCAGCCTGGTTGACATAGATCCCGTCACGCTCGGATGATAATACCTTATCCGGGTTGTCCATCCCGCCGACCCAAACCTTAGACCCATTGGCGTAGATATACGCCTCGGGTTTGTTTCCGCCGTAGAGTTCAACCGGTGCGCCCTTTATGACGCGCTCAAAGGTTTGCAGGACTGAGCCATAGATTGATGATTGTACCTTGCGAACGATGGCCCACTGCGCGCCGGGGTATTTCAGGCAAGACAGATGCACACGCCAGCAGGCCGCCAGCGTCTTGCCGGTTTCGGCCGGCCCTTCGACAATCACCTCTTGATCGCGAGCATAGAAGAACTCACGATTACCGCCATACGGTGTGTAGCCGTTAGGTGCATTATAGCGAACCTGATAAATGCCCGATGTGGCGATCATAGCTTGTCCAGGTCCACGCCGACGTTGACATATTGAATTTGTTCCCCCTTGCTAGTTACGTCAACGCTTCCTTGTGCCTTGCCCATTTCCCACTCAACAATCTCGGTTGCTACGCTTTGACGCAATTTCTCATCAACGCTATTCAATCCAGCCACTTTGACCGCCATTGCTTTGGCGAGGTTGCGCCGTCTGAGTGTGCGTGCCATTACGATACCATCAAACAACATCAGCCGGATTGCCTCATCGACTTGCGCCTTGTTATCCCAGCCCTTGACGGTTGACGGGCTGATACCAATCATCTCGGCGGCTTCTCTATCCGATTTTGACTCATTACGCGCAACGATAAAGCGTAGCTGTGTAATCGTCAGCTGCTTTAGAATGTCGTCTAGCGCGCTCGAATCAGTATCGTTTGGTGTGCTTTCGTTCGTCATCATGTCGCATCACACTTGCATTGATTTGCAAGATTGCTCCAAATCTCTGGCATTCAGCCAACTTTGCCATTGTCACGGTTTCTGTTTCGGGCAGATCAAGCGTCACCCTGATTCCATTATCGACCAGAGTTTGCACCTTGAACACCTGGGCGGTGAACTCAATAGCATCGCTCATGGCTTCGGTGCTTTCAATTCGCCCGTCCCACGCCTGGGTGGACGGTAGACCGGATTGGCCCCCAGGCTTTCAACCTGGTGAACCAGCTTATTCGCACCGTCCAGGATGTCCGCCTTCTGGCTTTTCTCTTCCCGCAATTCGCATTCCAGGTCTGTGATCCGCCGCTCCAGTTCGTTGATGCTGATGCGTTGGCGCTCACGGGATTTCTCTAATTCATCGAGCCGCTTCTGCATCGGCTCAATCAGCGCCACAGCCGCAGCGCTAATTTTGGCCTCGGATTCAGCCTTCAGATTATATGTTTCTGATGGCGCCTTACGCCATGCCAGGATAAACATGCCAACAGACACGAGCACCGCCAGAAATGTAGTTAACGAGTTCCAATCAATCATAGGACCGCCAGCGGTAGATTGCCCCCCCAGCCATCACCGCCAACGTTACGGTAAAAGCGGGTCGTACAAATACTTGACCGAATGTCACAGAATCCATGAACAGACCGGGGGGCGTAAGCGCAACGAATACATACAGGATGCACCAATATAGGCCGATCAAGGCATACAGTATTTTTAGCCACCAAGCGACCGACTTCTCCCGCCAAACATAGCGCAGCGAAAATACCGCCAGAATAGCGCCTAATACTGCATTGAGCCAGGCCAACCCCTCGACAAACATTACTGTTTAGTAGTGCGTGCCGAAACGAACTTGTAAAATCCGCTTGCGCTCAGGCCGAATGCCAGACTGCCGACCACCGCAACGTAAATCTGTGAATATGGCTCAGGCAGAACGCCTTGGAGCTGGTATAGCGCAAACAACACAGCGCCCATGACGGCGCTGAGCACAGTGACTTTCTTGCCGTCCAGGTTGAACAGCGATTTAAAGAACTCGACTAGACCGAAGATCAAGGGAATAAGGGCGACACCGCCCACAGCGAACGAACCAGGATCGAACTCCATTTTTAGCTCCTTTTTGTTTTCCCCCCGGAATAAAAAACCGCCGGGGTTGCCAAAGTTGGCATCCCGGCGGGTAGCCCGCTGACGTAGGATGTGCCTATATTATAGCATTTATCACCCTATATTTCAATAACTGAATATTACCTATCCTTCACCGTCATATCTATCTGGACCACCTTGCCGCGGTACACCGTGATAACAATCTCGCCGTGGCCCGTATCACCGTAGATCATGGCGAGCCGGTTGGCGATCTTAGCAACGAAGCGCGCTGGCATGACCGACAACAGGCGGCAGATCAGCTCGGTTGGGTTGGGTTCGGCGTCATCCATGATGCGCCCCTTGTGGGGTGGCTATTTCACCCGCTCCAATACGCCCTTCAGGTGGACGATCTTTCCGTCCGGCGTCTCGATCTCCAGCTCGTTGACCTTGAGTGTGGTGTCCTCAGGCGGCGGAGGTGGGGGCGGCGGCTCGGGCTTATAATCTAGGCATACCATGCACTCAGCCCGATAAGAGTACAGCTTTTGGATGCTGGCGTAGGAGATCCATACCGGCCCACCGTTGGCCCAGCCTGCGCCCCAGGTGTTCAGCAAGGCCACCGCCTTGCGGCTGTCCGATACGGACTGCCCGAAGATAGCGTGCCCGCCCAGGATAGAACCCCAGCTTGCGCGCGTGCCGATCCAATATTCACTGTTCACGGTACGCGGGCTGTTGAACTCGCTGAACCAAGGAATGCCGAACACCACCGGGTATCCTTCGGCGGCAGCGGTGCGGATCTCGTCCACCGATTTCGCCCACCAGTAGGACATGATCTTGTATTCCATGTCCGGCACGCCAGTCTTGTATAAGGCGTGGCCTTCCTTGCGCAGCACGTCGCCGGCTGCCCACAAATAGGCGCCATCGTTATCGTTCTTGGTGCCGGGGTCGTTGTCTATCGCTTGCGCCCGCTTGTACAGCCAGTAAGCATTGAATAGCTCGTCATCGTGATAAGACTTCATCCACGAGCAAGAGTAGCCGACGCAGGCGCCGATGTTGCCCTGGTTCTGCTCGTCGATCCACTCCCGGTTGTACGGGAACGTGACTTCGACGCTGCCCATGGGAGGTACGCCCAGGCGCAGCCTGCTCATGTCGTAGCGTTCGTTATCCGCCATCTTGCGCGGGTCAGTGGTTGGTATCCAGCCTAATTGTGTCATGTCATTTCTCCTTGTGATAATTCATTTACGGCCTCCCATATATCTTTATATGGGCCAACAATACGCTTTTTGTATCCAATTGAGCGCAAGTAATCCACAATGACGCCTGTAAGCTTACTACCAATATTGCGCCCATAATGGACATATCCCCATGTGTCCATTTCCTGATCCGTGTAAGCCACAAGTTCTCTAACTGTGCGAATATCGTTCCATTTGAGGGAATGTGTTACCCTCGCACCCAGAATATCATCCCGAAGTTGTATATCCGGCCATTCCTGATGATGGCTTGTATCTCTCTTGTATTTTATCGGCTCATACGCAACACCAGAAGCTACTTCAACTTCAACCCGCAATATACTGCCGCAGTGCGGGCAGATAAATTCTGTCATGCCTTCGCCTCCAATTTTCCAGCGTAAATCTGTCCGTTTTGTTTTAGCGTCATCTCATAATCGCTCACCGGCGGCGGCGTTGGCTCGTCGCCTGGGAACGGCAGCAGCGGACCCCACCATTCCCGGCTGATCTGTCCCTTGATGCCATACGGCGCACCGTCAATGATCAGGTCTTGCCAGATGTACCAGGGAGTTCCGGCCCATACCGCCGGCAGGTAGGGTTTTTCGAGCGGCGGCTTGTTCGGTGAGTGCCAATTGGCTACCCATAACAAATACCGTTTCATGCTCTTGGTCTTGAAAATCACGTTGCCCGAGCCGGCGTTAGTGTAGATCGCTGGGTAAACGTAATCCTTCAAGGCTGGCTGTCCCGCCATCCATTGCGTCAACCAGCGGCCGATAGCGTCTATCGTGGCCTCGGTCGGATAGGCCAGACCGTATATAGACTCACGAACCGCCATCGTATCGGACGGTATCCGGCTGGTATATGCCTCGCAATCTAACCCAGGCGGCAGGCGCCAGCGGTCGAACTTCTCCACCTGGGCTATAAAGTTAGCGTACTGCTTGTCGGCCGAATCGGTTGTAGCAAAGTGCCACGGGAGCAGAAGGATGCTGGTGTCCTGTAGCATGGCGGCGTTGTGCTCCCAAGTCGGGTCAACGTAGCCTTTGCCCTGCGTCAGCCGCAGCCCGACAAAGCGGATGCCGTTAGCAATGAGCTTTTCGACCGCCTCGTCTGTTATTGGGCCTTGATAGGCTGATAGATATGTTCCTTGTATGCTCATGCTGCCTCACTTTCTGGTTTTAGTTCCGGGTGGCAATCCAGACAGATCAGCAGATGCCCCGTCCATAGATGATCGGTGCGATCCCAATGGCGTGAGCACCAGGATTGGGTGACATCGCCCGGCTTGATCCGCAGCAGCGGGTGCGGCTGGTAGTCGCGCAGTTCGGTGTCGGTCATGGTGTCACTTCCGTTGGATCAAACCCCATTTTTACCAGCGCCGTATCATGGTTTAGATCGCCCCTATATGATCCCGGCAATTCTCCCCAATCGACGACTTCTCCGTTTTCATCCGCAGGGAAGATATAGGTTTCGGGTCCGCTAAACATGGCATGGGTAGCACTCACAACAACAAATTCCGTTTCACCTTCGGGAGTATCCATGTCATCAAAGAGCGATCCATAAGGGATCTTTTCCGACAGCTTATATAGTTTTGCTGTTCCCGTAAATCCCGCCATGTCTTTGATATATGTCGCAGTTTTGGTGTTCATCTCGCCACCCCCGCCATCGTCACCACCGCGGCGACGATAATCAAGGCCGCGATGACGATACATACGGCAAGTATCCATATTGCCATCACCGCCGCTGCAGGTAATCCGCTATCTTTCATTTTGTGCATCCCGCTTGATGCCAATGTTCAGCAGAATATTCCCGATCACGGCCTTACTCTCGGGACAAATCTCATCGTAATATTCATCGACGCAGCTGAAACAAGCAAAAATATCAGGATCGTTTGGGTAGTTGCGCTCTAGTCCAAAGAGGGCATATACACGACGATGACATAAAGGGCACTCAACTCTGTCCGGTGCCGTCATCGTTGCGCCGCTTGCCCGTCGGCGGTAACCTTGTGGTATCTTACTCATTCTGTCCTCCTGTTCTGTTCTGTTCACTGTTCTGGGGCCATATTCGAGGCGCACCCTCTGTGGGGAGGGGGGTTATCCGCAGCTTCCCCGTTGTCACCGCCTGGTACAGCCCGCCCACGGTATCATAAGGCGCCCGGATCGTGGTGGTCTTGCCCTGGTATTTCAGGATCGCCCCCACCCGTTGAAGCGCGTCGGTTAGCCGCGTCCATTTGTCTGCGTTGTAGCCCACCACCCTATAGCCTGGCAGCACGTGCGAGTCGGAGCCAACCACCGCCGCCGCTTGCCGCAGAAACTCGGTCACCTCCCGCCGCTCTTCGTCCGGTGGAAGAAGGCGGGGCAAGGCTTCGTCGCTGGTCATCCGCCAATAACGGTAAGCTGTGTCTGCCAGGGCCTGCCGCCGGATCACGTCGATCCACACCACTAGGCCAAAGAGGACGACTGCCCCAATCCCGGCCAGGAACAGGGCGCCAAACCAGCGTAATAGATTCGCTCTGTCTGCTATGCGCTTCTTCGTGAGGATCGCCAACTCCCGCTCGTTGACGATGGCGGTCGATGTGCTCATCATCTGGGCAGACTGCACGAGATAACCGGCGGTGGATTGCAGCCGGATCGTCTCAGCCGTGGCGTGAGAGACGGTCGCCTGGAGATCGCCTGCCGCCCTGGTCGCCTGGAGTGCAATGCCCGTCTCGCTGGCCTGTATCGCCGCCTGCGTCCCCTCTGCCTGTGCCTGGAGAGCCAGCACTTCGCCCGCATAGCGCGTCTGTTCGAGCACCGCCGCACTCACCGCGCCTTCGGTTGCCGCCGCGTTCACCTGGCGGGCGATGGACGTGGCTTCGAGCGCAGCCTGGCCTTGCGCTATCTGGCTATACGGGTCGGTGGCGCAGGCGGAGAGGAGGAGGCAGAGCAGGGCAAAGCAGAGGCGCACGGTCATTCGCCCTCAACCCAGGCACGTCGTTGCGCCTCTTCCCTAATGCGTCCAAATAATTCAGGGTCTAGCATTTCTTCTGCAACATGCATGAAATACTGTGGGAGGATTAATGATTTTGGCCTCGACCTTTTTGGAGGCTTCGGGCGGCTTCCCATTTCTACTTGAATTGCCTGTGAATATGACGAACAAATATTCTTTACCTTAGACGCAGAGGCTACCCATTGCCTGTTCGGATAACCTTTTGCGTAAGACAATCCCAATTGCGACTTGATAGCATTACCGAGTACATCAAGTTCTACTTTCAAGTCAAATAGTTGTTGATAGTCAAGTGTATGCATATATTCTCTGAGTTCATCCAATGACATCGCGAGAATCTGTTGTGATGGTGTCTGTATCTCATGTCGAATACGCCAACGTTCAATAGTATCATCCAGACTACGCGCCCAGTCCCTTGATGCATCAGAAACAAATACATTTACGCTCATCTCCCTTTCCTCTCCGCCCGCATGTGTAACTCAAGCGAGCAATACTTCTGCCATGGCACGCGCGGCACGAATACCACCGGGCAACCGGGCCATGCGCACGCCTTCGCTTCGCCCAGCACCAGCGTTCCGTCGATCAGCGCACCGGGGCGAGCCAGCACCGTTACTTGTACGGTGTATGTCGTCATGACAGGTGCATCGTCCAGCGTCGCGCCGTATGCTTGCACGGCCAGGGCAAACGCAGGCGACGCTTCAACCGTCCCGCGGTGTACACTCTGTACATAGCGCCAGCCCCAGGGCGGGTTTATGTCCAGCCAAATTCGAGAGCTGCTTCGCCAGGTGAGTGTAGAATTTCACCTTGCCGAGCCGCTGCCGCAGGCCGTCCTCGTACTCGACGATCTCGGAAAGCAGTCGCCTTGTAACGACTTCTGGGGCGTTATTTTCAGGCATTCGTCCCGCAAATCCTTTCACGTGTGCAAGTCGATTCTAGCCATGTCAGAAGTATGTCAGAAGGCAAAATTTCACCACCTGACCGGCGCGCTGATTGCGTAGCCCGTGGGTGGCACGCCGGAGCCGTTCTTCGTGCCGCACTCGTCCTTGATTTCCAGCACGCTTTCTATCCTAACCCCCCAGGCGTGACCGTTGAAAAGCGTAGCCTCTAGCCGCCCGTTGCCGATCAGCCTGCCGACTTGCTGGCGCGTAATTCCGAGGATGCGCCCGGCCTCGTTGGTCGAGATGTAGTCGGTCATCGCTGGCCGTCCTTGTCTTTGTCTTTCTTTAGCTTGAACAACTTAGGGTCGCGCTCCCCGCTGTCATAGCCACACGAATGGCATTTCAATTGTGCAACGCCGCAGCGTTTATACGGTTTGACGTTGCTGGAATAACATACTGGACATTGGTTCATGGCTCAATTCCTTGAAAACCAAACATCATCCTGGCCGGTGTAATAATACGTGCATATCATCATCTGACACCAGAACCTAAATGATTTGCGTTCGTCATACCTAGAAACGATAAGAACATCCCACAACAATTGATCGAATAGACAGTCAGCCAGCAACGATAGTTTCATCCGCTGTAATCCCTGCCGGTCAACTCCGCTTGCTGGTTGTCGCGGATGCCGGCCAAGCGCACCGACGAATAAGCCCCCACCAGCGTTATTCCGACGCCGATAACGATCATGCACAGAAAGCTAATTAGGATTGTCAATATCTCATTCATCGGGTGGCCTCCTTACACAGAGTAGACGTGAACGGCGGGCGTCCGTATTCGAGCAGGGCGTTCAGGTTAGCCATAACCCAATCGCGGTCGCTCGGGTGCCCATGCTGCGCGGCATAGTATCCCGCCACGAACGGCTTAAACCACTCGCTATGCTCAAACATAAACGGACGCTCCATGATTACCTTGCCCTGGATATGCAGGTGACAACGCTGGCAAAGTGCAGCCAGGTTCCACCAGGCGCAGTTGGCCGGATTTATATCCAGGTGGTGAACCGTCAGTGAATATCCGGTTTCTGGACTGTGTTCTTTGCCACACCTCACACAGTGCCAATTTGCGGCCAGCTTTATGGCTTGCGCTATGGCGGGCCAGTCTGCGGGGTATGTTCCACTACTCTTGCGTTTCATGTTCCGGCTCCCCAAGTATCTCAATTATCCTGTCGTGTATCGCCTCGCCCCGGCAGCGGTACTCTTCCGCCATTTCGCGGTCACCAAGTCGCCATGCCTTAGCCGCCTCGTTGAACCAGCGGTCGGCCAGCAGCAGGTCGGCGCTGAAGCGGGCCAGCTCGTCTATTTCTTTCCGAACAGGCTTGAGAACATCCCGAACTGCTTGTGCGCCCATTTCACCGCCTTGTCTGACGTAAACTGCTCTTCGCTGATCTGGCCCTCACGGTACAGGTCGTGCATGTAATAGGCTTGGTCGCGCAGGTTGCGCGACTCCCGTTCGCTTTCGTGGTCGTCGTGTTTTTTAGCCATTTTCACCTCATCGCAAATCACCCGCAGCTCTGCCGGCTTTGGATACCAGGCGTGCAGTTTCACCGCCTGGCGCGCCGCCTGAATCAGTACGTCAGGCGGGTATTCCTCCAGCGCCCACACATAGCCCGTCACGCTCGACGGCTCAGTGCCATACGCCTCGCTCAACACTGCCAGCGTGTTCAATACGTCGCTCTCGCTCATGCGATTTTCTCCCCGCGCTCTAGCTTCTCGCGCGCCGCCTGGATCACGCCGGCGTTCTTGCGCGTGCCACTCTTGCCGTTCTTGCTCTGGAATCCGTTGGCCTGCCAGTTGCTAAGGATCTTGGCAATATAGGACCAGTTGCGCGCATTGTGCCTTGCCGCCTCATCGAACGCCACCGGGAACCACTCGTGTGGATAATCGTCCCAGGCCGCTTTCAGCTTCTCCGCTATGATTGGCGTGATAACGCCAACTTCTGATTCATATAGATTAAATACAGATATAGAATCAGAGGAGATAAGAGGAGATAAGAGTGATGTAACGCGGGCGGAATTGTCGTTTTTAGGCGTGTTTTCGTTACTGTAACGCGGAACATTTTCGTCAATTTCGCGGTGTTTTTCGCGATATTTGCGCACTCTGTCCACACTTTCACTGTATTGGTGCTTGCGCCAGTTCGTTATATGCCAACTGCCATCAGTTTCCTGATGAACTACCCCGACTGCGGAGAGGGCCGTCAGTGCCTCGCTCAGCTTCACCTCTGGTAGGTGGAGGATAAACGCCATCTTCTTTACGGGCTGTAGTTGACCATCGGCGTCATTACGTCCGGCTAACATCAGCAACTCGATCCAGCGCCGGTATAGATAGTCCGGCAACTCTGCCATGTCTGGATTGTCCAGCATTTTTGTGTGTAGCTTTACCCACGGACGGGCCATGATGACACCCCTGGTTATTATTTTCCATTTGCCCAGTTGAACCATGCGCTAACTCTTGCGCGCAGAACATTTACATTTGCGGGTATTCTTTGTTCTCTGTCTTTATAAAGAATCAATAATTCTTCTGGCTTGTCGGTTTCACCCCAGATAACCATAACAGCATCACCGCGCTTTGCTAGTCTCTTGAGTGTGATCATCTGACCTTCCGGTATTTGTGCACCCGGCCTTTTTGTTTCGAGCCACAAAAACTTACCATTACGCTCAACGTGACCATCAATGTCAGTAGGTTCAATCATGGTTTCTCCAAAACATCCACGTAATATTGCCCAATTCCAGATACCGCGGCAATAAGCCTCTAGATTATTTATTGTCATACTGTTTCACTACCGCGCCAAATACGCTAAACACAGTTGCAAATAAATCCGGGTTTTTACCAAGATAGAATATGGCTTGCCCTTGGCGGGCTGCCAGTATGTCATCGCCATACCAGAACTTTATGCGCCCAAGTGTCAGGCAGAATGGATACTCGATCAGCTTATGAAACCATCCCGTATCAGTTGAATTGTTTGTCAGGATGATTGCCGCCTCGATGTTTCCGCTTTTGTAACCTTCAACTGCCTTATCGATGAACTTCTCCGGTATGTCATAGGGCGGGTTGAGCCATACCCTACCGAACCACGGTTTAGATAGGCCATCATCTTCCTTCGTGTAATAAGTATCTGCCTTGATTTGTTCCTGCGCTTGCTGGCTGGTAGTAGGATCTAAGTCGATCCCGCCCATCACACCGCGCGCTGCGGAAATATAAGTTTCTGGCGTATACCACTCATGGCTGTCGTCGCTCACATGATAGGATACCGGACGCTTATTGTCTGGAAGATAGTACATCGTGATCTGGGTCCAAGATTCGTTTGGTACTTGTTCGAAGTCTGGATATTTTTCGTATAATTGAACAGCGCGATAAAGATTAGTCGTACTCATATCTAAAGATTTTCCCAGGCCTGCGAAAATCTTTTTCCCATATGTGGACGTTCTATCTAGATTGTTTTCTGTTGCGATGCGCTCTCCTAATTTGTGATAGCCCTTCACCAATGCACGTAATCCCTCATCTCTCGTTTCAGAAACAATAGTTTTACAGTCGTCAACTAAAATGTCGTACCAATCACTGTTGTCTATTGTGACGATGCTGTCTGTCATGCCCCACCTTTATTAATATTCCATCTCTTGCAGGTCGTCCATAACATCACTGATGGCCTGCTCCGGCGTGTACCAGATGCACATTGAGCCGTGCCATGTCTCGCGCCACTTGATCTCGTCCTCGGTCCAAGGCGCTTGGGCTGAGGTCTTCACCTCAGCCAGGTAGTTGCGCCCGCGGTAGCCCACCACCAGATCGGGGAAGCCATGACCGAGGCCAGCGGTTACAGTAACGCTGGCCCCGATCCTGCGCAAGGCCTGGATAATGTCGAACTGGTTGGCGTCCACGCGGTAGGCGGCTCTACTCTGTGACATTGCTGATCCCCAGGGCGAGTTGGCGCGGGCAGTCGGGCGCATGTCGGAACGATTTGTAGTTCCCACACCACGGACAATACGCATCATCATCAGGTTCTGCCCATTCCACCTGTCGCAACGCCTCCCGCGCCTGGGCGCCCTGGTGATGACATCCTGCAAGTGCAACAACTAAGTTATTGCGCTCTTCTTCGAGCCTGTTGATCTCGGCCCGAGCATAGGTCAACATCTCCCGCGCTTGGCCGCCCGCTTCGATGCGGCGAAGTAATTCACCGCGAAATTTGTCAGCCTGGCGCAGAAGTCTCTTATTGTCGACTTCCATCCTCCTTCCGGTAGGATAGATTGTTGAATAGATCGCAGAGATATTCTCCTCTGCCGCTTCCATTGCGCTCAAGATTGTTCTGGTTTTCATAGTTTCACCATGCTTTCTATAATGTTATTTATCGAAACCATGATTTACCTCGCCAACCCTATCGCCTTCAGGATCGCCATCAGGCAGCCTTGCGGCTCCTCCGGCTCATCGTCCGGCAGAATAACCGGCGGCCTGGGTGCGTAGCGCTCGGGTTCTTTACCGGCCATGTGATCAATATCTGCGTAGTCGTCCATTACTCGTCCCATTCTTTCGGATCTGTCCCGCGCGTTGCATTTTTCAGCCAGGCGCCAACGAACAGCGCCAGCAGGATGCTACCCAGGCCCAGGACGCAGGCGCACACGATTGCCAGCGCCCATGGGGTTTGATTGGCGGGTGCTTCCTGTGGCCCGTAGCCACCGGAGGGTAGGCGGATCTCACGCGGCTCGTTCTCTGCCTTGCTCTTTGGCTTATTCGGCTCGGGCGTCACGCCATGCTCGGGCGGCTCGGTGATCTCTGGCGGAGGCTGTGTTTCAACGGGCGGCGGTTTGGTTTCCGCCGGCGGTTTCGTCTCAATGGGTGGAGGCGGCAGCGTTTCCACCGGCGGAGGTGGTTTCGTTTCTACCGGTGGTGGCTTGGTCGGCCCTGGGCGGAATGCCAGCAGGGTGAAGGCGATCAGCAGGATGAACAGTAGTTTTTTCATGGTTTCCCCCTATGAATAATCACATTTCAGATACGGCGCGATAGCAGGCCATAACGCCTCTGCAATCTTCTTTTCGTTTTCTCCAACCCGCGCGCCTTGCGGTTCATCGTTCTCAAAATCTTGTTCGCCATAGCGAACACGGTAAAGGCGATAGACTCCTGGGCGAACAATCAATAGTTTCACGCCCCAAAGAGAGTAATCGCCATCTTTCATTTCATCCGGTCGCGAGTTGTATGGATCGCGGTATGCGTTCATGGTTTCCCCCCAATCTGTCGTTGAACGACTGCCAGGAAGATGAATGACATCACCAGCACGGTGATGTAAAATCCTGCGTTGCTCCAGGTAAGTCCTAAAATGATGTCCATGTTCATTCCCCTGTTGCGAGGTATCCGCGGTAGTGTACGACTGCCCATTGCAGCGCCTCTAATTTACTTACGCCCATCTGATCAGCGATGGCTTCTAGGTCGCGCTCTGCATAATCGAGCATTGTCGGCGATTTTTTTTCTAGCACTGTGGCGATGCGCTCCAGCGCGGTCGCCTGGCGCTCGGCGGCCAGCACCGCGCGTTCTTGCAGGTTGTCTTTGTGCGCTTCAATTTCGGCGCGCTCTCGGCGCATTTCTGCTTCCGCAATATAGTCCTTCATCGTCTCATCTCCCTTTGTTGTGCAATGCCCGCCCTAGTGCCTGCGGTTGCGTCGCTGGCTTGCCTGGCGCAGCTTCCGGCGGTACTTCGGCTCCTCGTTATCCCGCTTGGTGTAGCTGCCGTTGCTCCTGGAGCCAAACACCACCGGCTTCGTTTTGGGCTTTGGCTGGCGTAATACTTTGTCCGGCGGGTTTCGCTTCTTGTTTTCTGGCAGCTCTTTGCGCGGCGGAACCGTATAATGCAGTTTCTCGCCGGATATAAAACGGGCCTTGATTAATTGCCATGCGTTCATTCCTAATCTCCTGTTATCTTGTGCAATGCCCGCCGCTGACGGTTATCCCGTTGACCCCAACGAGCGCAACCCAGGCGGCGGGCGGGTTGCTATGGCTGCGCTGCCTTGCGGCTGTTCAGCACCAGGACTGCCGCGGCGTGCAATCCGTTGGTAGCTTTGTCGATCACGATTTGAAGCTGCTCCTCGGACAGTTCGCCAAGCTGCTTGCCCTTCGGGGTGCGCATGTTGAGCGCGGCTTCCAGGGTCAGATCCTCGTGCGGCTGTTCCTGCGGGGCGGGTGCGGGCGTCTCGTGGTATTCGCCCTCGATAAGGTCCATATCCTCAATGTCCTGGGTGAAGAACTCCGAGGCGTTGGCGGCGATAAGGGTAGCGGCCACCAGCGACCGCTTCTGGCTCATCTTGTTGATGGTGTTCACCAGATCAAATGGCTCCAGGTTCTCAACCACGTAAACCTTGTATTTGCCATACTGCCCGGATTTTTCCTCAACCCGGATTGCGCGCGCCTTGTCGTCCTCGGTGGCCTGTTTCTCGGTGATGTTGCGGTAGCGGTATTTCTTCTCCTTGCTGTTACAGGAACCAATACCGCTGCCGACCTTCACGCCGTTGTGGTACAGGTCACAGCGGTGCTCGAAGTAGAACAGCCCCTTCTCGAAGTCTACGATCTTGTCGGTTACGACGAACTCGGGACACATCCCGAACAGGCTGCACAGTTTCTCAGCTCCGGGCTTCAGCAGGGTAGGCATGTTCCCGGTCCCAGGAACCACGCCATAATCCTTGCCCGATTTCATCACCTTCTTGGTGAACTCAATCACCGCGTTATAGCGGGCGATAGCATCCTGGATGCCCATCACGGGCATAAGGGCGGTCGTGCCGGTTGGTACGATTGCTTGGTCAATCATTCTCGGCCTCCTGTGCGGCTTTCTCAGCAGCCCGGATGCGCGCCCAATCGCGGCAGCCTGGGCAGGGTTCGTTTAACGGATTGCAAGTACATTCCGGGTAATTCAAATGGGCCAGCCGGATAATCTCGTCCACGCTCATGCTCTCGCTGATCCAAGTTTCTACCCATTCGTTGTATTTCTCCTCGCCCCAAAGATAATATAGCGGCATGAGTTCCTTCATCATGCGCGCTTGCTCGTTGCGCCGGTATTCCCGCGCATACCATTGTTCCATTGACTTTCTGGTGGATTGATGTATACTCATTGCAGTACCTTTTCCTTGCAAATGGTGAAGGTCAAGCCCGTCAGCTCCGGCTGGCGGGTTTTGCGTTTAGCTGTTCCTGCTGGAACAGCCAGATAGCACGGTCGTACGCGCTCTCGGCTGCATTGGCCGCATCCTTGGCGGCCTTGACATCGGCTGCGCTAGCCATGCGCTGATCGTGCAACTGGCACACATCTAGCCAATGCCGGGTGGCGGCTCTGGCCACCTTCTGAAGTTCGTTGAGTTCCCGTGCGGTGATCATTGTGTCCTTACGCCCTCCTATGTTTGTGATATACTGAACTCGAATACGCCCCATATTGACATCGAAAAATTACATCGACTGTGCTTGATTGGCTGTAACTGGCTGGTCGGGCTTTAACAACGTGCTGTATGGTTGTTCTGCCGTTGCGCGTCCCGACAGCTGCCAGAGCAGCCGCATCGCCCCCCACCACGCCGCGGCGTGCTCAGGCGGGCAGGGTACGTAAGAAACCGTCAGATCGACGGTCCAGTTCATTACTCTGCGCGCTCCACGTACACAACGGGGACCGGCTGGGCGTCGGCTGGATGAGGAAGATCCTCAATCCTGGCGACACGGTAAACCGACCATTCACGGATGATGAGCCGCAGAGCGCTCGACCAATCAAGACCACGTGCCTCGCCATAAGACTTCACGATCTCGATGTCTTCTGGATATAAGCTGCTGTTTTTCGCAATCCTTGCCATTTGTCCTCCTTTACTCTGCAATGAAATATTACACTGTGAATTATATATCCTGTGTGACAATGTGTCAAGAGTGTAAAAGATTAGAATTACAATCATTTTGTGGAATTTCAAGATTGGATCACTCGGAAATATGTTGAGTGGAGGGGAAACAAGATAGGGCGCGAGGGAAGTGCAAGCGCGTTTTCGGATTGGTTAGGTGTCAAACAATCTCTAATGTCACAGTGGTTGTCAGGTGACAGGAAACCTACGTCGGCCAAATCCATCAACGCCCTGGTTTCCCGTTACGGTGGGGAGGTCTACGATGTTCTCGGAATTTCACCAGCCTTTGAAGTAGATACAGAGATCAATCACTCAGTAGCCGAATTGGCTAAGCTGATCAATAGTCTGTCCCCGGAAGACCAAAAAGAGCTAACGTCCATCATCCGTTCGATGGTGAAGAAGCGCACGAAAGATGGCGAATAAATCGCCCTTTCAGCCCGGCAGCCTGGTCGCCGCCTATTTCCGTGATAGCGGCGGTGAAGCCCAGGACCTCAGCATCCCCCAGCAAGAAGCGCATTTCCGCAACTGGTGCGTCCAGAACGGCCTTACCCCCGGCGCCGTCTTCCGCGACGCCGCCCGGCCTGGCTCCACCGTCGCCGGCCGGCAGGCCTTCGGCGATATGATGCACCACTTTCGCAACGGCGCACAAGAGGCCGGGTTGGTCATCTGGTCGTATTCCCGCTTTGCTAGGGACTTCGACGACGCCCAGTTCTACCGCGCCGATATCCGCCGGCGTGGTTACCTGTTCCACTCGCTAAATGACGATATTCCCGATGGTCCGATGGGGCGGCTATTCGAAGCCGTTATCGACTGGAAAAACGAACAATTTCTGGAAGATCTCAGCCGTGACGTTCGCCGCGGCCTGCACGACCTGGTGCTCACCCATGGCGCCGTTCCAGGAACGCCTCCGCGTGGTTTCAAAAGAGAACCGGTTCAAATCGGATCGCGCCGCGATGGCCGCCCCCATATCGCCAACCGTTGGGTTCCCGATCCCGAAAAGATCGAGCTGGTCCGCCAGGCCTTTTCCCTGCGCGCTGCCGGCGTGCCGCTCAGCCAGATCAACGCCCAAACCCACCTGTATGGCTCGATCAATTCCTACACCACCTTTTTCTCCAACCGGCTCTACATCGGGATCCTGGAATTCGGCGACCTGGTCATCGAAAATTATTGCGAGCCGATCATCGACCAGGTCACCTGGGAGGCCGTCCAGCTGCGTCTCCAGCAGCACGCCGCGCACCACAACTTGACCGACCCCGGCAGTGTGGTCCACCCGCGCAGGATCGGATCCCGCTACCTGCTCTCCGGCCTGGCCTTTTGTGCTCGCTGCGGATCCCCGCTTTACGGATCATCCACTCCCCAGCGCAATAAATCAGTCGTTAATCGCTACGCCTGCACGCGCGCTGCCCGTCAACGTGACTGCGATCTCAAGCCCATCCCGCGCAAGGTCTTGGAAACCGCTGTGCTTGATACTCTAGCTGTCTACGTATTGCAACCCGAGGTGCAGGCCGCCAACCTTCAGCTCATCCAGGCGCAGCAAGCACAGGCTCATGCAGATCTGCGTGCTCAGCGCACCGACCTATCCAATCGGATAGGTGGCGTGCGCCGGCGCCTGGCCAACCTGACCGCCGCTATTGCTGAAGCCGGGCATACCAGTGCGCTGCTGGAAAGCCTGAACCGTTTCGAAGCCGAAGTCGCAGATCTGCGCTCGCAAATCGCCGCGATCGATCGGCAGCTCGCAGCACCGGTCCCCGAACTGCCCGCCGAAGATCTGCCCGCACAGCTGGAAGCCTTGCGCGCAGTGCTGTCAGATCCCAACCCCGAAGCCGCCCAACGCCTGCTGCGTGGCCTGGTCAACCGGATCGTCGTCGACCGTGACGGCTCCCTGGTCCGCGGCGAGCTGATTTATTACTCCCCACCGCCTTGACTGCCTGTGTCATCATCCCCCGTCCCCCTGGGGGCACCTCCCGCTAGACACAGCTTTACCCACCTTTTTGTCGCACACATTCGCCCGTGGAAGAAGAAAAGCCCCTGAGTTCAGGGGCTTTCGTCCTCCATCTGTTCTCTGACGACCATCCGCGTCAGCAGGATCGAAGGCCTGCGCTTGGGGTCTTTCAGCCCCAGCTTGGAATAAATTGATCCCGTCTGGTTTTTGACCGTCTGAGGCGACCGGCCCAGCATGCGCCCAATCTCGCGGTATTCGTAGCCTTCTGCGATCAGGGCGGCGATCTGCATTTCTCGTTTTGTCAGCTTGTCTTCAATTGCCAAATTGTGCGGCCTCCCCTGCGCCGCGAGTTGTTATCAAAAGTTGCTTATCCGATGCGCCTGGTAATTATCAAATGAGCAGTTTGATCCGCCATACTCCATAATAGCCAAGTAATGATAACCGGCGGCAAATATTTTCGATCCCCCACCTCCCACACTGAACGCTGATCCACTTGCCGCAGTGACAAAAACATAGCCAATTGACAAATCCCCGCCAGTTGCTGCATCATCGTCCAGGCCAATGATCCCAAGTCCATCATGGTAGGCTGTTATATGGGTTGCAGATACTTCCTCTGCTACGCCGACAACAAACTTCAAATTATGGGTATCAGTATTATTCCAATACCGCCAGGCATTTGTGGTGTAATCATGCGCTGTTGCATCTGTTTTGAAATTGCGCCGCGAAACGCGATTGTAGTAATTCCAGACAAAGCGGTTGGCGTCGCTGTCCTCGCATTGGCCAGTTGTGGCGGTTATACGGATCGTGCCAACATACCGTCGGGTTGTTGCGCCAGTCTTGACATAGATCCCATCTTGCAATGCCAGCGCGGTCGCTCTGGTGGCGTCATCCGTCCAGATGGTCGAATCGAGCGCAGCTGTCCCGCTGTTGTTATAAACCCAAATATCATAATTCTTATCTGCGGTGTAATCAGCTAACGAAAGACTAAGCTCAGAAAACGACAGCATTGTCCATGCGCTTGATCCATTATATAGGCCGATCAGGTTGCCTTTATAAGGCGTGAAATATACCGTTGTCTTGGCGGTCTGATCGCTGGTCGAAATTGGCACGCCCGTTTCAAGCGTCAGGCGCCCATTGCAAACGGCATAACCAATCACGTGCGATAAGGCCAGCTTCTTTTCCGCTGGCGATCCACCAGGATCAGATACAAGATAGGTAATATCCGTGCTAATTGGCGCGGTGATCTCGGTCAATTCGGTTAGTTTGCTATCTGCCATTTCATAAACTCCTATTCCAGCAAAAGATTATCGCCGCTTTCCAGAAGCAGATAATCCCCGGTTTCCATCAGTAATGCCTCTGACGCGTTTTTGACATATTCATCATCCGACCCAAAACCATCAACCTGGTAGTGCAAATCAAACTCTAAAAATGCCACATCTTCACTCAGGGTATCATCGCCTGCCCCGGCATCCCGGTGCAATCTGCAAACCAGCATAGACGAAAGCGTTTTACCTGTCCCGTCGATGTAAGCATTGGCCGATCCATCTTTGAACTGGCTAAGTTTATGCACCCAGGCCGTTCCACCCGCCGCGGTCGCGTCGGTGGTCATCGTTGTTGGAGCTGGAAATGCGTCGTCTAAATTGGCCCAAGAGTAATCTAGTTGCCAGACGACGTTACCGGCTTCAGTTGTAACAGGCGACCAATGCACGTGCGGGTAAATATTCGATCCTTCCAGCCAGTTATGCGGTAGCTGTATTTCAAAATAAATCTCGTCGTGATGGCCTTCCTCAAAGCGCAACGTGCGTAAACTGCCACTCGGACCAAACGCGTCAACTGATGGCGCGGTTACGCCCACCCGCGCCGAAGATCCAGATAGACGCAAATCGTCCCAGGAAGTAGCGGTTCCAACTAATCTAAAATTTCCGGTAGTCGCGTCAATCTCAATATAATTACCATTGCCAACGTCCCCGAATCTTATTTTGCTGCCGCTAACCGTTATTTTAGACCCAACACCAAGCGGGTAATCTTGCCAGGTCCCGCCGTTGTTGTAAATAATATCACCTGTGCCCGTCCCGCTGGTATCAACATCCGTCAGATCATTCAATGCTGCAGCCGCACTTCCGCTGCTGGCTGCTGTGATGCGCCCCTGCTGATCAACCGTCAGTGCCGTGTGGGTGTAGCTTCCTGGTGAAACCGCCGTATCTGCCAGCGAAATCGTTCCACTGCCCGTGATCGGTCCACCTGTCAGACCTGTTCCCGTTGCAACCGATGTCACTGTACCTGATAGGACAATATTAGTACAATCGGTTTGTGATAGCAGGGCTGAGAATGCAGTATAAGGTGAAGTTCCAATAAAAGCATTATTGACCTTTGTCAAGGCAATTGCCGGACGTGATCCCGAGTTGGTCACATAGGTATTATTTGCAATAACTACCCGATTAATCTCATTGATATTCGTGGCGGTAATATTGATCGCATTTCCGGTGGTGTTCCCCCACAGGCCAAACTCGTTATTCGTAATAATAATATCATTGTAAAAATAGCTATCAGTGGCAATGTTTATGCCGTTGCCTTTGATATTTTCAATCGAGTTCCCGGTAACAATTAGAATAATTGTGCCTGAGCCACTTCCAACATCGAGATCAATACCGTGATTGAACTCGATTTCATATGTAACCGCATTGATTTTATTACCGATAAAATGACAACCGCCCAATCCAGACTCAATCCTGATTGCCGCATCTGAATCATACGTGCCGCCCAGGAAGGTGCAATTGCTTATAAAATAATCTCCCGAATCAGGCACTTCGGTGTTTTGAATTTTCACCGCATATTTGACTGGATCGGATATAAAACATCCATCCATGATCCAGCTTTGCCCGGTCTGTATGTCAATGCCAATATAAAAACCAAACACACTGGTGTTGAAGTAATCCACCTGATCCCGCCCACCAGAACTGGCAACCTTAATGCCGGATCCTGCCGATGGCGTCCCCGCATAGGTATTTTGCAGTGCAATGTCCCTGAATTGAGCGCGGTCAGCCGTCACAGTAAACAATACCGCCGTTTGAGATGTGCAATTGACCTGGCTGGCTGTACCGGCCGCGAGCAGGGTTACGCTGCCATCGCCCTTGATAATTGTCGGCTGGCTGATGGTGTGCCCGCCAGTCGATTTATAGGTCCCCAGCGGGAAATACAGCACCCCGCCCGAGGTCATGGCGGTGATGGTATCATTGATCGCCGTGGTGTCGTCCGTCACGCCGTCGCCAACCGCGCCATAATTCTTGACATTGAACCATCCCAGGCCATACACAAACTCAAGCGCATCCTCAGCTGCATTAACTGCCACCAGCTTGCCTGCCTGGTCGGTGTAGCTGGCTGGGACATCCGTTAATTCAGTAAACGCCGTCGCGCCTGCCGCCCCTCCGCCATCCATCGGCGCAAATCTGAGATCATAATAATCCGCTCCTGTCACGTTGCCGTTGACCGCCGTCTGCCCATCATATAGCCGCACCGCCCACAGCCCGGCGTAGCCATCGGCGATATCGGGGATATTCCCGGTGGTCAGGTCTGCGAAGCTGTCCACCCCCGCCCCCTCTTGCACCGATAGCACCCCGCTCGAATTGGCCCGGATCACGCCCCACAGCGCGCCGCTGGCAGGTATGTTGCTGGTCAGGTCGATATTTTGCGAGCTGACATAGGCAGGCTGCCCGCCGACGATCACAAAACCGCCCGCAATCCTGACAGTCATCCCACTGACAACCGTCAGCAGCAAGTCCGTCACCTGGCGGGTGGTGATGTAAACAGGATCTGTCCCGTTTACCAGGTAATGTGATTCGGCGTGCGGCTCAATGTCGGATGCCACAATCCCGCCGTTGCCAACAAGCTGCTCCAGGTTCGTCCCCAGGATGCGCACCCAGCGCCGGTTATAGACATCCTGCCCGACCCAGACCGGATAGTTTTCGAGCCTGGGCGCTGCGCCCTTGTAAACCGGGATGGCGAGATCAGACCCAACCGGTCTGACATACCACAAACCGGTTGAACCTGGAACTTCAATCGTGCCGTTCCCATCGCCCACCAGGGCCGGCCACGGACGTTGGACGCGCCTGGACTTCCTGACCGCTCTACTGATTGCGTGCCTGCGTCTGACACTCATGTAGTTTCCCTCATCAGGTGCGCGTTGATCGGCCCGGAGTATGCGCTCCAGCCGCCCTTCTTGAGCGCCTGGGTAGCGCCGTAATCGTCGGAGTAATAAATGTCGCTTCCATCCAAATAAATCAGCTTGCCGCCCAGGTAAGCATGCAAGCCTCGTGCATTGGATAGCCCGGTATCCAAATCCGATGACGATCCCAGGTTACGCAGCCTGAGCGTCGTGCCGCTTTTCAACGACCACAACCGCCCGCTGTTGAGATCCCGTTGAAGACGCAAGCTAACCGCAACTGGAGTTTCGTCGGTGTCCAGGTCGGGAACCGACAGTACATCGGCAACGATCAGCTCCAGTGATCCGTCAACCGCCCAATGATAATAGACACCGGCAAGCTGGGGGTCAACGTTGATGTCATTGCTGCCATGATCTTCTATACTTTGTGTCCAGACAAATCCGCCATCGGTGGATTTCCAGATCGAGTTGGGCGTGCCGACATAAATATAGCTATTATTGGTTCTGGATACATCCAGGCATAAATGATGTCCTGAGCCGTAGGAGACTCCATTGATTACAAAGTTTGAGTATATGGCGTTACGAGTTGTCGGAGTATCATTTTCCCATCTTGCTTCCCGCGCGCCGAAATAGCCTATGTGCAAAATGCCTTGATCCCCATTATTGTCATCAACCTGCGTGCCGTCCAATGTTCCGGAAACATGATAACCGCCGTCAATTGGTGAAGCGGTTAAAGTTACCCAGGCATCAGATACTAAATAATTTATATAAGGCCATAGGTCTGAAGCCGTGTCATAATTTGTCGATGGCAAATCTCCCGTTGCATCGAATTCGACCGTCACACCTTCTACATCCGGTATGGCTGGATCAAACTGAGTCTGCGCATAATAAGTGATTTGTGGGAATCCAATATCAGGGAAAATCAAGGATGCAGCTATTCCATTGCCGCTGTTTGTGTAAACGGCAATCCCGTTTCCGCCACCGGCGTCCACGGAGGCAAGTACCGTAATGCTGCCTGCGGCTAGTTCATCTGCTATCCAAATTTCACTCCACGTTGATCCGCCATTGGAGCTGCGCAGCACAAAAGGTTGGAGATTGCCGGTGGCGGTGTTCGTGCCATAACCCAGCACATATACCAGGCTGTCCGTTCCCGGTGCAACTCGCACCCGCCGCAGTGCAACAATTGTTCCCTCGGTCAAATCTGTGCCGGTCCAGACCTCGGACCAGGCTGGCGTCCCCGTCACCCCGGTGCATTTCCAGATGCTTGTCGCCTCGATCACATACAGCGTGTCATTGGTCGTTTCCGGCAGGTCGCTGTCTACCGGCGTCGTCGGCCCGCCCGAGATAATGCTGGTCCAGGTCGGGCTGCCCGCGTCCAGGTCCGCCGTAATGCGCACATCCGTTGACGTGACCACCACCGCATTTGCCCCGGTCGTCTCGGGCGGCTCCTCAGGCGGTTCGGTGGGCGGTGGCGGCGGCGGTGGCGGCACGCCTCCTCCGGGGTTGACAGGCGGGTTCCCTTCGTTCGGATAATCGATACTCACGGCCGGCCACTGCCCGCCCTCCGGCTCAAGGTCAAGCTCCAGATAGACCTGCCCGCCATCGTCGCGCGTCATATCAACGCGGCGCGGGATACAGCGTAGGGTGGCTCCGTCTACTGTTACATTTACGTATTGGCGCGGCGCAACATCAATAAAATGATTATTGGCAGGATGGCTGACCCCGATGCTTTCGTATTCCGCCGCATAGCGCCCGCCCATCAACCCGGCCAATTCCAGCGCGGTCGCCAGATTAGGAAAATTGACCTCGGATATATTTTCAATATTCCCAAACGAGGCCGATACATCACCGGGCGCACGCCCGCCCACCGGCGTGACTGTCCCCGATGAAAATACCGTGCCCTCCGCCTCCGTCATGGCAACCTCGGAATGATGGCGCCTGACAATTGACAGCTCATCATTCCAATCGCCATCCCCCAGGCTCATGATCACCGGGATATTGGCCGTGCGATTTGCGATTGGATAAAGTGCAGCGTCACGCTGGATATATAAATGCGCGTGCCTGTCCGGTGTGCAGGTCAGCATCCCGTGATTGGAAAATGTCACGAGCTGGCCCCACAGCGTCTCATCGTCGGCGGTCAGCTTGTGGGCGGGCCAGGTCCAATCCTCCACCTCAACATCAATAACTTGCGTCATGTTGGAGTGGTGGTCGATGATATGTTGAAAGCCCTTGACAATGGTCAGGTTCGCCATTTTAGACCAGGCTGGCAGGGTGGTGGCGCTATCAGTCGGGAAGGCTGTATCCGTCAGGCCAACCGGCATAGACGACACCCGGCTACAGAATACGCCCGGACCGCCTACCGTAAATTCAACGTAATCCTGTCCCGGCTCACGAACAATTGTCTCTCCAACAATCCAGCCAATCATGATGATATTCTCGCGGTCCGTGATCGGGCCAATGCTGCCGGCCTCGTTTGCGAAATAATCCTCAGAGTAGATCACTACGCGCGCCCGGTCGTGGATGGTCGGGCGATCGTAAGCCAGCAACTTGCAAGCCCATCCGGTCTCCGTCTCTGCTTCCACATCGCTTATGATAATGCCGGTATCCGGGGCTAGATTTGGCCCCAACACATATACCCAGCCATAGCCGATGGTATATTTCCCCGTGGCAGCCGTAGCGCGCAATGATACTCTGAAGCGCCCGCTGGTGTTGTAGGTGGCGGTAGGCGTGGCGGTATCCTCGTCGTTGTATGACGCCGCGCCCGTGAACGTCCAGGCCCAGGTTGAAATTGTCGATCCAGGAACCCAGGTTTGCGAGGCGTCCCAACTGATCGTATCGCCGGCTGATATTACCGTAACCCGTTCGCCCATTACAATGACCGGCACAAAATTAGTAAGCTGGTCGGTATAAGCCACATCCACGTCAATATATACGCCGATAGGATGTTTCGGGAATATAGACCAATCATTGATGACCGTAATGTAATCGTCGTCGGATACCTGGATAGATGGATCGGCCCCAAGGTAAAACGTCCCGACGATTGGCGCCTTGCGTAGCCTGGCGATTCCAATATCGTATCCGCCCGAGGTGGAGCCGATCAGCACGGTCATATGCGCCAGACAATTGGCTAATGTGCCTGAGCCGCCGTCAAAGCCCAGTGAATAATTCGTGGTATTGATAGCCCCGGTTGCCCTGGCGGTATAGACCACATCGGGGTTGTCGATAATGGCGTGCCACTTCGCCCACTGCCCGCTGCTTCTGAGCTTGGTAAGCTCCCCGGCATTGGCGGCTCGCGTCATGTGGTCCCGCCTGCAGCAACCAGCTCAACGAATTGGATCACGAAATCAGAGAAGAACTCACCCACCTCCGGCTCGGGTATCTGCGGCCAAATCATCGTGGCACTGTAGCCAGTGAAGTCCCCGTCAATGTCAATCGTGGTGATATAGACCGCCGCACTGGTCCCGGCGCAATAAGACCGCAGGGCTGTAACCTCATCCCGGCTGATAGCGAACCAGCGCCATTCGCATTGTAGCCAGCCCACGCCGCGCGCTGTTCCATCTCCCAGCATCGAATAGCTGGCGTAGTGCGCCGGCGCCGGCTGCGGATCTCGCGGCACCAGCGTGTCCAGCGTGACCTTGTTCCCGACCGTCGTGCCAATCCTGTATGAACTTGCCATTGATTACCTCAGCGATCTAAGCATCTCGCGCTGTGCGGTTTCTTCTTGCTCTTTTCGGATGCGCCGGCGCTCGTCATGGGTTAGCGGGCTGTAGAACTGGAAGGTATTGCCGCTGATGGATGCGCCGCCCATGACGCCGGACACCGAACCCGCGCGGGCGTAGGCGGGCGCAGGTACAAAATCAAGCCCGATTGATGGCCTTACCTGTTGCATGCCCTTCTCAAATCCAACACCGATACCTTGCGCCATCTGATTGCCAAATTCGGCAAACACTTTAGACGGCGATGAGATACCAAGAAGATTTTTTACCCATGTTAGCAGGCTGTTGATATTTGCCCGGATCATATTGAGCAGCCAGGTCCAGCCCGCCTGGATACCCGCCCAAATGCCTTGCACCATCGATTGACCAGCCTGGCGCGCGGTGGTGTATGCCGTCCTGAAAACCCTGACTAAATTACCAATAAATCTAAACGCATCCGAGATAATTCGTTGAAATAACGCGCTCCAAATTGTCTGGATCATCCTGGCTGTATTGAGCGCATCACGCCCAAATATAACAATGGTGGCAATCAGCGCCCCGATGGCGATAATCAAGGCCAGAACCGGCGCAGATATTCCGGCAATTATCCCTCCAATGCCTATCGCTGCCGCCTTCAGCGCGCCCATTGCCCCGGCCAATAATCCAGAGCTTCCAGCCAGACCGCCAAATAAGACCTTGATCGAAATCAAAGCCGGCGCGAGTTTCGCTAAAACGGCAATCAGACCAACAAAAGCCACAAGCCCGGTCTGCACGCCCTCTGGCATTCTGACAAACGCATCTGCAAGGCCGTTGACTAATTCAATCAGCTTATCCAGCACCTTCTGGAAGTTCTCGTTTTCTGCCAGGGCATTACCAATCGTTTCTTTGAAATCGCCCCAGGCATTGTTGAGTCGTTCCAGCGATCCGCCAAACGTTGATCCTGCCGCTTCCGCAGCACCGCCGAAGCGCCGCTCTAATTCAGCTAAAATAATCGCTTGCGCTCCGGCTGTATCGCCGACTTTTAGCAGGTTATCAATCTGCTTTTTAGTTGCCTCATCGAGCACAACGCCAAAGCGCGCCAGTCCGCTAAACTCGCCTTCGAGCGCCTTGCCGACAATCTTTGCTGCACTCGGAATGTCAATACCCATGCGGGTGGCGATATTAAGCATCTGCTCGGTGGCCTGTGGCAAAATATCCCTACCGAGCTTGGTAAATTGTAATAAGATCGTCTGTCCGGCGATAATTGCGTCATCCTCAAACTTTGTAACGCGGCTAAATGCCGTCGCCATATCTGAGACTTCATCGGCCGTCACACCAGCCGCGCCGCCAGTCGATTTAATGACTTGCTCGAGCTGTACCATGCCATCCTGCGCCTCGGTCGCCTCCATGATGGCATCTTTCATAAACCCGCTTAGTGCATTGCCAAATTGCTGGATTTGCTGCGCCGCCAGTACGCCCATAGCGGTATCAAAAGCCGAGCCGGTGCTCTTAACAGATTCTTCTATTCCGCCAAGATTGCGCTTGACGCTATCGGTGGCGGCCTTTGTTTCGTCCTTGCCCTTAAAGATGATCTCAATCGGGTTCAATATTCACCATCCACCATTGCCCATCCCATCAGGCGCATTTGATCTGGCGTCATGTTCTTTGCCGATCCAGGGACGCCAAAGCTCTCGTTAGCCTCGCGGCTCGCCTGCGCTTTCTTTGCCAGCAGCCACCTATTCCAGCTCTCCACCGTCACAATCTCCGATACATCTTGCGGATGACAGCCGAACTCCTTAGCATACTCAATTTCCAGCATCCAGGCAGGCACAATATTCGAGCTTTGCCGCGCCCAGGCTTTGAGCGCGGCTAGTTCGATAAAGGGACCGATTTTTTCTGGATGGCCTCCCCAAGTTGTTCGGCGATATTGGACAACTCATCATTGGTCATGTCTAGAACTTCATCGAGTGTATAGTTTGTGTGCTTCGCTAGAAACTCATGAAATTCATAAAGATCAAAACCTTTTTTGGTCATTAACCGCATTTCGCGCTGGGTTATTGAGCCAGGATCAGTTAAAAACTCTAATGGCTTATCGGGTATTGTCATTCTGTGCAGCTTTCTGCCTACGTGCTGTATGGCGCGATGGTGATCGGCCCGTTGTTCTGAAGCTGGGTCGTCAGTGGGATCGGGTTGGTGGCCGCTGCCTCCAGGTCGATGTTCATCCCGGTAAATACCCAGTCGCCGCTGATCTTCAAAGATCCAACGGTCTTTTGTGGGATATAAAACGAGATGGTGCGGTCTGCGATGGGTAGCGATTCGTTGTACCAATCAGCGAAGTAATCCGCAGCCTCATTCGAGGCCGTAGAAAACCAGGCAGCCAGGTCGATGGTGCAATTCTTAGCCATCATCACCCGGATCGGCCAGGGGTCGTTAAACACATTCCCCTCGCCGACGATCATCTCCAGGTTGATAGTGGCCTTGTTGTGCGACCCGGACAGATCCACCGTGGTCGTCCCGA
>Ga0316630_10000018_pt1 | contig 40385 bp, 48 predicted proteins | sample OWC_May_M1_C1_D6_FD_207658 | JGI IMG/M metagenome (GOLD analysis project Ga0316630, IMG submission 207658) | Wetland soil microbial communities from Old Woman Creek delta, Ohio, United States - OWC_May_M1_C1_D6_A | ecosystem: Environmental > Terrestrial > Soil > Wetlands | place: USA: Ohio...
GTGGGGGGAGCGGGGGGGGGGGTGTTCCCTCCCCTCCCTCCCGTCCCTATCCCGTGTGTCCCCGTCAGGTGTACCCGCCTAGCCCCGCCCTCGTAGGTGATTGGGTGTCCCAATCAATCCCACCCTACGCCCTGGGTTGGACGAAACCCCGCCCTCCACCCGACCCAGACAACGCGCGCGCCCGGTTCCACAGGTGCCCGCGCACGGGTGCGCGGGGGCCCTCCGGAGGCCCAAAGGCCCCCCGGGCACACCCCCCCGGGGGGTGCGCGTGGGTCCCATCCCTGTCCCCACGGCTGAACCGTCGAACCCCCTGGGAGTGACCGCAAGTGCGCGGAATCGTTGAGGGAAATCAGTTTCGGAGGCGTCGTCATTGACGACGGGAGGAAGGGTCTTTATTATCACCCCCCCGCCCATGGAGACCCCCCTTAAGGGGGTCTCCTACGCGAGAATAGGATGGGAAAAAGCAATGGCGAACATGCCGGTTGGGTATGTGAAGCAGTACAGGGAATTGAGTGGTGGAGCGCCGTGCTGCGTGTGGACGGTGAAGCGGCTCGGCAGGGTGGTGGCGGAGGGGAGCGAGCCGACGAAGGCCAGGGCTGAGGTGGAGGCCAACAAGGCAATCATTTCGCACATGGATAAGCAGGGAGGCTCTGCCAAGGCCAAGCGCGACTCCATGCGCTGGCTGAGGGAGAAGGTGCAGCAACGCCCCTACCTCATGCTCGGGATGTTGCAGCTCATGCTGCACGGGGTGGGCAAGGCCGGCGTGGTGGCCCAGGCGCGAAAGCTGGAGGCCGAGCTGTGGAAGTCGGACAAGGCGAAGAACAAGCCAGCGCTCCCCACCCACCATCTGGCCCTGTCCCCGGAGGACTGTGCTGCGCGGGCCTGGGGGGAGATGGCCAACGCTGGCATGCTCGACGCTGGCGAGGACGGACCCAAGCCGAATCATCGGTTGCGCAAGTTCGCGGTGGACCTGTACGGAGAGGAGGCGTTCAAGTGAGCCTGGACCTGCCGATGATGAAGAAGCTTCTCCAAGCCATGCATGCGGACGCAGAGGAAGCCTACAAAGTTGCATGTTCGGCACGGAATGCAGTGGACGCCATGAATGCGCCGGAACACTGGCGCAAGTTGCACTCGCTGGCGCTGCTACACTACGAGCTGTGCGCGGGGCTGGAAAACGCAATCGAAGCTACATTGGAGCTAACACGACGTGCGAAGTCAGGCGGTGAACCGTGACCAAGGCCAAGACGCAGGACAATATCCCCCCGCGTGCCCCCAAGAAGGGACCCAAGCCCACGGTGGACTCCGTGCCCGTGCCGGACGTGGAGCTGAGCGGACCTACAAGTCCGCTGGCCGCCTACATGGACATACGCGACCTGTCCATGGGCAGCATGTGCAAGGTGACGGGAATCGACCACAAGACGCTCAAGGCGTTGAAGGATGGCCACGCGGTGCCCTCCCTCGTCACCGCATACCTGATTGAGCTGTCTACGAAGGGGGCGGTGCCCATGGAGAGCTGGATGGGCACTCCGAGGGCTAGAATCACGCTCCAGCAAATGATGGAGCGGATGCCCGAGGAAGTCCAGGAATCCCTGCGTCCCGGGTTTGGCGGGGGTTTCGCGTCCCCGCTGGAGAAACAGAGCGGGGGTCGGGGGAAGCGCAAGCAGCCTGTCACGAAGACGGAAGACGACAACGAGGAGTCGGGCGATGAAGACGTGGCACCTTGAGGCGGCGGCGGTGTACGCAGTGCTGATTGCCGTCAACGTCATCAACGACGCGCACCCGCGCGAGTGGCTGGGCGCAGTGGCCGTAGCCCTGAGCTTCCACCACGCCAGCATTGCCAGCCGGCTGGCCGAAGCGGAGGAGAGGCGCATGGCTGGCGACGTGGAGTGCGTGAATCATCTCGGCTACTACTGGACTGGCAAGGAAGTGCTATGGGCAATCTACTTCCTCCTCTCCGGCACCTACTCAGCGCTGGCAGGGTGCGCCGTGTTCATGGTGCATCCACTCTGGCGGCGATGGTACAGGCGTCACTACCCAATCAACAGGCATGCATCCGTGCAGCACGAGCAGTGAACTACCAGCATCTCGGAGGTAGCAATCATGAAGGTTGAGAACTTGAATGATTTGGTGGACTTCCTGAACGGAATCAAGCATCACATCAACTGCAACATTGTACCCACTAGCAAGTGTGATTGCGGACTGACGAGCGCCAAGCTCTTGGCAACCACTCATGCACTGGAGGCGGTGTTCAAGCAGCCCACCACACTGGACGGCTACCAGGAAGCGGCTTCTCGCACTGCGCCTATGGCCCTGACCCAGGAAATGAGGCTGGCCACGTTCGCCATGGGCCTCGCCGGGGAGGCTGGGGAGGTGGTGGACCTGCTGAAGAAGCATCTCGGGCACGGCCATCCGCTGGACACGGAGAAGCTGTGCAAGGAGCTGGGGGATGTGCTGTGGTACGTCGCGGCGCTCGCCGGCTTCTTCGAGCTGAAGCTCTCCGAGGTGGCCCAAGCCAACGTGGAAAAGTTGAAGGCGCGCTACCCCGCCGGCTTCAGCCCCGAGGCGAGTCAGCAGCGAGACAAGGTGCAATCGTGAGCAACAGGAAGCTGATTGCGGACATGATGCCGGACACGGAGGACACGCTGCGCGCCATGCGTGGCACGGCTCCGCAAATCATGTTCTGTCCAAACCGGCACCCGTTGCCGCACCGGATGACCTGGGGGCGGTGCTCCCCGGTGCTGTGCGCCGACTTCGGGGAGCGGGGCACGGTCAACGTGACGGGCCGCGACAGCGCGAGCCGCACCACCCCGTACCACCAGGAGATGGACGCCTTGCCTCGCGGAGCCGAGAGCGAAGCGTACAAGCCGGCGTCCGACGAAGGCGAGGCGGAGGAAATCAAGGCACGCAGCAAGGAGGGCTTGGCAATCATGCGTGCCCGTGGTATCAACGCGGCGCGCTACGCGGTGTTTGATTTCCCGGACATTCCCAAGGCTCCGCCCATCGAGCCCGGGAAGGAGAAAGAGTATGTCGAGCGCCGCCTCGACCAAGCCACACCGCTGGCAGCGGCAGAGCTGATTTATCAGCTCCAGTACGGTCCAGCCGAAGTCAGGCGCGAGATGGCCCGGGACATTCTGGAGCGGCGTGGACACCCGAAGCGAACCGAAGCGATGCCGGAGACTCGCGGCCCGGTTGTCATCTTGCAACTCTCCGGTGGCAACCCTTACGATGTGCAGCGGCAGCAAACCCTCAAGCGAGTACAGGAGAAGGTCAATCATGGACAACCAGAACAATCAGGGCAGCAACAACGGCGACAATCACCCCAGCTCGCCCACCTCCTCGGAGAAGCAGAGCACGAAGCAGAGCGGTGACGACGGGTACAGGAACTACGTCCCGGTCACGGAGGGCATCCCCGGCATCTCCACCACGACGGCGCAGGGCCAGCCGCTCGGCGCGCTCGGGCCCAAGTCCAGGCCCCGCCTGGGAGGCGATGCCCGCGACCTGCCGGGCCCCAACGAGGCCATGCTGAGCACCATGCGGCCACTGCTCACCGAGCCCAAGTTCCGCACCCAGGTGCGGACCATGCTGGAGCAGGCGGAGCAGCAGGCCCCCATGCCCATGCCCTACGCGCTCACCCTGACGGGCTCCAGGTCCAACGTGCGCAGCACGCTGGCTCGCATCACCGAGGAGGTGCATGCCCAGTACGGGCATGACCCGGCGGCGCGCAAGGTGTTCGCCACCCTGGGCACCGTGTACGGCATGCTGGACGAGCGGCCCAGCATCGACAACGAGCGGCTGATGCTCACCATCTACGTCGCCCACAACAAGCTGGACGCGACCCTGACCGCCACGGCGGTGGAGCTGCCGCCGGGCTTCAAGAGCCTGGAGTCGCTGGAGGCGTTCGAGCTGGCGCAGGCCCGACAGGGCACGATTGGGATGCCGTACGCCCTGGACGCCGGCTCCTTCGGTGCCCTGAAGGATTGATTCATCCGTAGGACCCCGGGGCAAAGCATCGCCCCGGGTAGCAGGACCCACGGTGCTGCGCCGTGGGATGCAACAGCGATAGCAAAAGCGGATGCTTCGGTAGTACCGTAGTTGAGGTTTGCCGGCTCCCTGGTTGAGCAGTCCAGGGAGCCAATGGCAACTTCCCTCCGGAGCCTCCCATGCCCAGCAGCCGACGTGCACGATTGGAACTACAACGAGAGGAGCGAGAGAAGCGCAAAGGCACGCGCCCCGCTCCAGTGCATGCGAACACGATTGACGAGCTGGTCCGCATCTATGTTAGCGGGCAAGCCGGCCGCATCCTTCCTACTCAGCGTGATTTCATTCTCTCCCCGGAGAGAATCAAATGGTACAAGGGCCCGGTGGGTTGCGCCAAGACCAGCTCGCTGGTGGCGTCTATCGTGATTCCATGCATGCTCTATCCCGGCAGCAGGGCCATGCTGGCGCGGTGGACGTACAGCGCCCTTGAGCAAACCACGCTGAAGCGATTTGATGACCTTGCCAAGCATCTACCCGGTTTGATTGTGGAGGACCAAGTAGGGCCTCCGCGCACGGTGTGGATTGCTTCTGCCTTCCCGGGGGAGGAGCCGTCAGAACTCCTCTTCAGGAGCCTAGACGAAGAATCAAAGCTGGGCTCCACGGAGTTCAACTTCATTGGGGTGGATGAAGCGAACGAAATCACCAAGGAAATGGTCAACATGCTGAATGACCGCTTGCGCCACAAGCTGCCAAATCAGCAACGCCCAGAGGGGCCATTCTTCCTAAACCTCGTATCCAACCCGGTGACGCACTCGCACTTCCTGCACAATCAATTCTGCACAAGCGCGACGTGTGGCGGGCAGGTGGAGCGTGACGGTCAGCCCATGGGTACGGTGTTCAAGCCTCGCGCGAAGGAGAACGAGGACAACCTCCCGCCCGGCTACTACGAGGACATTGCTGTCGGTAAATCAGCTCAGGAAATCGCCCGCTTCATCCACGGTGAGTGCGGCCCGGACCCGAGCGGCAAGCCGGTCTACTCGCAATTCAACATGAGCCTGCATGTCGGCAAGCTGCATTACCTGCCCTACGGCAGGATGTGTCGCTTCTGGGACTTCGGCTACCGGCGCCCAGCATGCGTCTTCATGCAGCCCACCAAGGAGGGCTGGCACAACTACCTCCACGCAGTGATTGGGGAGAATGAAACCACTGAGGCATTCGTGGAGCGGATGAAGCTCCAGAGCAGCCTGCTCTACCCAAGCACTGATTCATGGATTGATATTTGCGACCCAGCCGGTGCGCAGAAGAAATCAAACAGTGAAGAGTCCGACATTGATATTATGCGCCGGTTGGGAATCAACCCGTTTTCCAGGGAGACTCTAATCAAGAGCGGCATGGAGGCGGTGGGGCGCAGCCTCTCCACCATCGTCAAGGGTCGTCCCAGGTTGATGGTTGATTCTTCGTGCCGGTTGCTGATTGATGCCTTCAGCAGCGGGTACAAGTTCCCGGAGGCCCGCCCTGATAAGCCCATTTCCGACAAGCCCAGGAAGGACGGTTACTACGAGCACGTCATGGACGCGCTCCGCTACGGTGAGATAAACCTGGGGATGGTGGGCAACTCGACTCAGCAGCAGCACGCACATTCGCTTCGGTACAAGGGGAATCGTTCATGAACAGCGATGGATTGACGCCGCACGTTGAGCCGGTTCAACCGCGCTTTGAGCTGTTGGGGGCTCCGCCAGAGCTGGCCCGTCCACGCAGTGAAGTCGTGGTGAACTACGCTTCTGACGCGCGGGTGGTGGAGCGCATTAAGCGGGAAATCATCCCGGCGGTGGGGAGCATCCGGGATTCCCGCCAGACGCTCAATGATTTGTGGAACTCGCTGCACAAGGTCTGGACCTTGCAGCACGACGAGAACAAATCATACACGGGGGTTTCCGATATCTACATGCCAGCGGGCAAGCGCGGTACGGAAACCATCGTGACCCAGCTCGTCAGCGCCACCATGCCGGGCGATGACAATTTCGGGGTGGAAGCCTACAACCCGGCGCGGGCTCAGCAGGCCAACGAGCTGAAGGAGGTGTTGAAGTACCGGATTGATTCAACGGCCAAGGTGCGCGTCATGCTGGAGCGCTACTACAGGCAGCTTGCAATCACCGGGAACAGCCCAATCAAAATCTACTACCAGCGCAAGGTCATTAACGCGCTGGGGCGGGGGATGAACGGCGGGCCGACCCCACGTCCTCATGTGGTGTTTGACAGCCCGGTGGTGCAGAGCGTGGACGTCAACAACTTTTACGTTTGGCCCGAAACGGTGAATGACCCCCAGGATGCTCAAATCATCTTCGAGGATATCACCACGGACTACGCCGGCCTCCTCGCCAAGGCGCGGGCTGGGGTCTACGACAAGGCGGCGGTGCTGGCTGCTGGCAGGTCGTCCCTGGATTCGTCAAAGACGAACACGGACAACATGCGCCTGTCGTCCCAGGGGTTGTCCTCGCCGCACAACATGACGGCGGATGGGTGGCGTCGGGTCGATGTGACCGAGGTATGGCTTGATTTCGACCCCATGGCGGCCAGCCGGGAGGAGGAGGAGAACCCAGAGCCGTTCCTGGTCACAATCACTTCCACGGGAGAGGTGTTGCGGGCCATCCCCAACCCGTTCTGGCACAAGCGTCCTCCGTACCTGCTGGGGCGCATGGGGACGACGGTGGGCCGGGTTTACGGGACTGGCTTCGTTGAGTCTATCCGCGAGCTGAATCGGCTGCTCAATGACCAGACGAATCAGGCCATGGATTGCGCGACCTATGTGCTCAACCCGATTGTGCTCACCAACCCCAACCTGACGGCAGGCCCGCTTGCTTCGCTGGAGCCCGGGGTGCAGTGGTTGGTGCACGACGTCAACGCGGCGGTGCGCTTCGAGCGTCCCCCTGTCGAGATGATTCAGGCAGGGTCCATCCTCACCACTGGCACTCAGTCCTGGATTGCGGACTTCATTGGGGCGCCTCCAGTGCTCAGCGGCGGGAGTTCTCCGGGTCGGGCCTTCCGCACGGCGACGGGAGTAGGGGCTGCGCAGACGAACGCCAAGATGCCGCTTCAGGAAATCGTGCGGCTCAACGAGGCAGAAGTCTGGGAGCCCATGCTCCACATGATTTGGAGCCTAGACCAGCAATTTGCCAGCGGTGACATTTTCGTCCCAATCATCGGAAAGGACATGCTGCGCGTGGACGTCAACGCGCTGTCCGGTGATTGGTTGTTCCGGTGGCTTGCCTCCTCACAGACGTCCAATCAGGCAATCAAGGGCTCCCAGATTGCCGAAGCCCTGCGCATCCTGTCCGACCCGCGCATCATCGACCTGTTCAAGCAGCAGGGTATCCAGGTGAACCCCGAGCCGTTGGTGCGGAGGATGTACCTGGAAGTCTTCGGCTTCCGGGACGTGGACGAAGTGCTGGTGCGCGGCACCTTGGGCCTGCCACCTGGAGGCCCGGCTGTCCCTGACGTGCGGACGGGACGTCAGCCGTCGTCGGGTGCTCCCACGGTCCCTGACTTGCCGCCGGAATTGCAGGACAACGAGCCCTTCCAGGAAGTGCGCGGCGAAGCGGACGCTATTGCAGCCCTCATGGGGGGCGCCGTACCTATCACTTGACGCAGGCACATGCATGCATGCAGGCTAGATGCATGCAAAAGGGCCAGCCCAAGATTGATGTGGAGAAGGTGCTGCAAATCAAAAGTAGCCTGGAGGAGTTGATGCGCTCCCCGGGCTACAAGTACCTGGAGGCGTTCATTGACGGCCAAATCATGGTGGCTGAAAATGAATTGAAGACGACTACCAAGGCGTCCAAGATGTTTCGGGCTGCTGGTCGCCTCCAGGGACTTCAGCTCACGAAGAATTGGATGCGCATGCAGATTCAGGCGTTCGAGCAGCAAATCATTCAAGCACGGGAGAAGACGCGATGAAGAACTTCGGTAAGGTCATGGTGTTGATGAACGCGGCGGCGGACCAGGGTTCGGGCGGGGGACAGGCCCCGGACGCGGGCCAGCAGACCCAGCAGCCTCCGACACAGGACCCCATCTCGGCCAAGTTGGAACAGCTCGCCCAGCTCATGCAGCAGCAGCAGCAGCACACGGTGCAGCTCGCGCAGCGGCTCGAATCGCTTCAGCAGGGGACCCAGCAGCCTGCTCACCAGCAGCCCCCGGCGGGCCATGAGGACCCGGGCCAGTTCGTGGATGACAGCGTGAAGGAGTACATCCGGCAGCAGAACATGAAGCTGGCCGCCCAGCAGCATCAGCTCGCGGACAGTCTGGACATGCAGAAGTTCAGCATCGCGGCACAGCAGCTCCACCTCACGCAGGACGAACTCAGCCGCACCAACGCGACCTTCGATGCGTGGAACAAGGCGGGGACGCTGTTCTATGTGAACGGCGTCCCGGTGCGTCCGACGCGACTCGACGCACTTCAGCAGGTCATCGGCGCCGTCAACATCGAAGCTCGATTCAACGGGAAGAACCTCCCCGGGCAGGCGGCGGGCGAGGCGCAGCGCAACGCGGGCAACGTCCACGCGCAGCTCGAAGTGGGTGGCCGCGCGGCGCCGCTCTCCGGGCTCCCCACCAACTTTGACAAGATGCCGCTCAAGCAGCAGAACGACGAGCTGGGCAAGTTCCTGGACTCCCAGGGCGGGTTCTAGCTACGCTGCATTGCCCCTGGCCAACATCAACCTGAAAAGGATGCACCATGCCCGTCAAGAGTACCGACCTTTCCGTTCATCAGCGCAAGTGGATTAGCGGCACGCTGATTGAGCGTTCCGCTCTTCAGTTGCGTCTGGCCCAGTTCGCCAGCCCCAACAGCCTGGACGACGGCAACGGCACCACGGCCACCTTCGTCGGCTACCGGCGGACGGATGTGGTAGTGGACAAGCTGGCCGAGGGCGTCACCCCCTCGGAGACCGCGTTCACCAACTTCTCGCAGACCATCACCGTGGACCACTGGGGCATGTTCATCGCCTTGACGGACGTGTCCACCGTCACCACCGCGCACCCGGTCCTCAACGAGGCCCTGGACTTGGTGGCCGACGCCACGGCTCGCACGGTGGACTACAACCATGCCGAGGTGCTGAACGGCGGCACCAACGTGCAGTTCTGGGACGGCACCCGGGCCAACCGTGGAGCAATCACCGCCACGGACGTCTTCAACAAGAACGTGGCCACCAAGGCGCGCGTGGACCTGAACAACGCGGCGGCCCCGGCCTGGAAGGGCGACTTCTACGCGGCGGTGTGCAGCGCCAGCGTGGAGGGTGACGTGCTGGCCGAGACCGCCACGGTGGGTGGCTTCACGGCGGCGGCCCAGATGCAGGACATGGCCAAGCTGGAGGCCGGGACGCTGGGCAACTGGTTGGGCTTCCAGTGGATTCGCTCCAACTTCCTGCCGCGCTTCACCCGGCTGGCGTCCGTTCCCGTCGTCACCCCCGGTGGCGGCGGCTCGCTCACCGGCACGGTCTACTACAAGCTCACCCGCAAGAACCTCACGCGCGGCTTCGAGGAGGACATTGGCGTGGAGGCGTCCGTGGCCATGGGCGCGGACACGTCCCTGGCCTTCACCTTCCCCAACACGACGGGCTACGTCTTCAACCTCTACATCGGCGCGGCCACTGGGGACAGCAACCTCTACCTCGCCACGGAGAACCGCGCCGCCGGTTCCAGCGTGACTATCACCCTTCAGCCGGGCAGTGGCCGCAACCCGGGCCAGACGCCCGCCGTGGGCGTCACGGTGCACCCCATCTACATCTTCGGGGCCAAGTCCTTCGACAACGTGTCCATGAACTCGCTGAACATGAAGGGCACCGTGACCCCGCCCGGGTCCTCCGATTCGGACCCCCTGGAGCAGCGGCGCAAGGTGGGCGCCAAGTGGGCCAACAAGTCCGGCATCCGTGACGCCACTCGCCTGAAGCGTATCGAGCTGGCCAGCAACTTCTGAGCCTGCTGATTCGCCGCGCAAGCGGCCGGCTGGCCCACGAAACGGGCCGTTCCCCTCGCTGCACCACAAGGAATCACCAATGGCACCAACCCCCGAGCAAGCCCGTGCGGCTGCCCTGAAGAGTCATGAAGCGCGGCGCCTCAAGAAGATGGCCACGATGAAGTCTGGAGACAGCGCCCGGCAGGATGCGCAGGAGGCCATCCTCGCTGACCGTACCAACGTGACGCCTGACGTGCGCGAGCTGCCAGCGCTCCTTCAGGGTGCGGTGGACGAGAAGAAGGAGCAGGGCGCGTCCACTGAAGCTCTTGCTCTCGCCAGGGCCCAAATCGAGAAGCTGACCATCATCGTCGAGGGCCTGAGCAAGCAGGTCATCGACCTGGGCAAGAATCGGGAAGTCGTCAACCTGATTCGTCCTGAGCCTCTGATGAAGTGCCCAACCTGTGGACAGGTCGCGCTCAACCCGTCTACCAAGCGCGGCGTCTGTGACGGCAACCACCGCGCTACGCTCGTGCTCCCCAAGCAGCGTGACCTTGTGGCCCAGTTCCAGGGCGTCACGGTCAACGGCAAGTGCTACTTCGGCATGTGCATGCTCCCGGTGGCCATCATTGACGGGGTGCTCTCGGAAATCTCCCACTGGGAGACTAACGAGCGGGCGAAGTTCATCAAGTCTGGCCGCATCTTCGGCAGCGAGCACCGGGCCTACACGTCCAACAACACCGCCTCCATTGGCGGTACGCCAATCATCGGGTGACACCATGGGGTCCATGACTCGTAGCACCCTGATTTCAGAGGCGCTGGAGCTGGCGGGTGATACGAGCCTGACCCCTCGTGCCGTTCAGTGGTTCAACGCGGCGCTGGCGGAGCTGTACGCCGCCGCGCCGTGGTCGTTCGTCTGTCGGTGGTTTGGTCCACACAACGTCCCTGCTGGCAGCACGAGCCTGATTGCAGGCACGGCTATTGGGGATGACGCGGACAGCTTCGTCCCGGTGCGCATCCACTCCATAATCAAGCTCCAGTGCGCTGACGGGGCCAACGAGCCGCTGGAGGTGGCGCTCGACGCCACGGACTTGCTGCCCGCGTCGTCCAACCCGTTGCTTCCGCTGGCGCCACGTCAAGGGCAGCCTCCGAAGCGGGCATACGTTGCGGAGCCCGGCAACGCGGGCGCCTGGACGGTGACGTTCGAGTACCCCACCGACCGTGCCTACAGCTTCGCGGTCTACGCGCACATCATTCCAAATGATTTGACGTCAGATAGCGACCGCCCGGCCTACCCTAACGATGATACAATCATGGCCGCCATCCGCGCGAAGGCGTATGAGCACCAGAAGGACGGGCTCGGCTTCAATGAAGTCTATCGGGCCAAGGTGGCAGCCGACAGATTGCTGTACTTGAAGACTACCAACGCGCATGCGGCGCTGCGCCTGTCCCCCAGGTTCAGTCCCGCCCCCCGGAGATTGAGACAATGGCCACCCTGATTTTCAAGAAGTTTGCTGGCGTCAATCGGTCAGTGGACCCCGCCGAGCTGGACAAGCGCCAGCTCACGGGGTCCGTCAATTTCTACCCCGAGAAAGTGGGCGGTGATTTGATTATCCGTCCACAGATGACCCACATCCAATATCTTGGGCTGGAATTGGACTTGGCCGACAAGCTTCAATTGGTCAGCTTCAACGACGGTCGCCGTGAAATCATACTGTTGTTGATTGTGTGCGAGTCCAACCAGGAAGTGAATTTCACCATGTACGAGGTATTCACGGAGCAGCCTCCGTACATCTCGCCCGTGGTGGGCGTCACCAACAATAAAAACTACAGCAGCGACGTGAAGCCCTCCACGGTGCAGTGGAACAATCGCCTTTACATCCTGACCGGGAGTGATTTCTACGGGTACGTCGTTGTCAACGAAAGTGCCGGCGGTACACCTGGGCCGGTGGGAGGCACAGGACTCCGCGTGGTGACGTTGACAGAGCGGTGGCTGAACGCGGAAAGCCCGGTGTCCCCGACCGTGGGCACCGTCTACAAGGGCACGATGGTGTTGTCCGGCTTCGTACCTCCCTACGGTTCGCTGATTCGTTGGACTGAGGTGGGCGACCCGGACACACTGCTTGGCCTTGACAAATCAATCTACGTTGGACGGAACGACGCCGGCCACATCGTGGCGATGACTGAGGTGGCGGTGGAGGGTGGTGCGGTCATGATTGAACCGTACCTGTTGGTGCTGAAGTCAACGGCGGCGTACATGCTGCGCGGACTTCCGCCGACGTCGGCCACGGACGGCGACTTGGTGATTACGCCAATCAACGTCAGCGAAGGCTGCATCAGCAAGGAAACGGTGGTCAAGACAGAGCATGGAGTGATTTGGTGTTCTGGGCAGAGCGTGTGGCTGGTGCAGGGGAACGGCAAGCCGGTGGAGATTGGACAAGCGGTGCGTGGGCACTTGTCCAATTTGCCCAGGTCTCCGAATCATTGGCACGCGACCTACCACGATGGGTTCTACAAGCTGAATGTGCCCTCCACGGACGCAACCGATATTTACACCCCAACGGAGCAGTGGTGGTGTGACATGCGGGACTTCCCCAGGAGCATTTCGTGGTGGGGGCCTCAGACAATCAAAAGCGACACTGCAATCATCGCCAACATCAATGGGTCCAAGTTGTACCTCTCGGCGGTATTGGCCGGCACGGGTGTCCATGCCGATGCTCGGCTGGAAACGCTCGGACGTGACGTGGCAAACGACTTGGACCACTACGCTCCAATCCTTTCGCCCGGTGACGAAGCTTCGTTTATTGGCGAGCTGACCTTCAAAGAAGTTGATTTTGACGACGTATCCACGAAGAAAATCATTCAGGCCACGGAAATCGTGTTTCAGCACGAAAGCGATTTGACGGTGGAAATCTTCCACAACGGCGACGTTGGTGCAGGCGGAGTTGTGGATGGAGCCGACGCGATTCCAGAAGGCTTCATGCTGGACACGACAACTCTGGACAACGCAGGGTCCACGCTGAGCCTCAAGCACAAAACTGTTACGCTCAAGCACGGAGCTTCCAGGGTGTTGGTGAACAGCGTTCAGCCGCGAATCAGGTTCCTGTCCCTGGGCAACGGCAGGATGAATGTGCGCTTCAAGCAGCTTGTGGTACACTACTCGCAAATCAACCGTCGTCCATGAGGAGCTGAATCATGAAGCGCACCTTTGCCGTATTCATGGCCGTGGTGTTCGGGGTCGCGGTCGCCGTCTACACCAACGCCTCCGCGCACACGTCGTCCCCCAGTACGTTCACCACCTTTTCCAACGGGCAGGTGTTGACCGCCTCGACACTCAACGCCAACTTCGCGCACCTGCATAACACGCTGACGGGCTCAATCACCGACGCCAATATCAGCGCGCTGGCGGCCATTCAGCACGGCAAGTTGGCCATGCCGTTGCTGGTGGCCAAGGCGTTCGCCGTGGTGGGCACCAACACCTCGCCCTGCACGGGCGTTGGGGGCACACTGTGCTCTGTCCCGATGGGTCAGAACGTGGTGAGCGCCAGGACCGGGACGAACGCTGGTGAATACATCGTCACGCTGTCCTTTTCGATTGGTGGACTGACTGGGCCATTGGTGACGCCCTTCACCCCCACTCGAATGTGCGCCGCGTCCAGGTTCACCGATACGGAAGTGCTGGTGACGTGCCAGAATGCGTCTGGCGCCGGAGCGGCTACTTCGTTCACGTTCGTCATATACGACATGACCTGATTTAGTGAGGTGATTCAAATGGCATCCAATCCGTATTTTCCCGGCATGTCCCTGGGGGTGGTGCCGGTGAGCGGGCCCGGGGGCGGCTCTACTACGATGCAGCCTCCGCCCAATCTGACGTACCTGCCGGTGGGGTGGCAGGCCACGCTGGGACAGGGCACCAGCCCCACCGCCAACTGGCAGAAGGCGAGCCAGCTCCCCTACGCGGAAAACCTCTACTCCGACATGGAGTACCTGCAACGGGCCATCGAGGAGCTGATGACGACGCAGGCCCCGGAGTACCTGCTGTCCGGTGCCCTCAACGGCGCTCGGCAGGAGGCGTATTCGCGCGGACTGGACGGACCCTTGGCCGCCGCCGTGGCTGCCAACGCGCGCACCAACGCGCTCAATCAGTGGAATCAGCAGAAGTTCGGACGGCTCCAGGAGATGGTGGCGCTCAGTGGCAATCTGGCGCTCACCACCCAGCAGCAGGAGTGGCAGCGACGGATGGCGGAGTATGCACGCAAGCTCGCCGCTGCTCAGGCTGAGGCTGGAAAGAACGCGGACATTGGCGCCATGATTGGCACTGGAGCTGGTGGCGCGCTGGGAGGCTACTTCGGCGGCCCGGCCGGCGCGGGGGCCGGCGCGAACATTGGTGGCGGTATCGGTAGCGCGGTGGGAGGTGGCCTGTGAACGAAGCGTGGCCCATCTACACGACAGGTGACAACGGACGCGGCGTTCAGATGCTACGCGAAGGCATCGCGCAGCTCGCGGGTGTGTGGCAGCAACGTCAGCAGGAGGCCGCACAACGTGCGGCCTTGGCCTCGCCTGCCCTCAATCAAATGCTGGGAACGGTGCTGAACCTCAACGCGCAGCAAGGCCAGTCGATGCAGCCCGGGGGTGTCCATGGGGTGGCGGACATGGCCGCCGCCGCCAACCTGGGGGCGGGCATCATGGCGCCGCAAATCAACGCCATGATGGCGCAGAACATGCCAGCCTACCTCCGAGGCGCGCTGGCTACGCCTCCGGTTCAGTCCCCCGGGCAGGGCCCGTCCGGCATCCCCCCCTTCCTGGCACGGCCCCCTGAGCCGGGCGCTCCGGAAACGCGGGGGCCTGTCTCGGCTCCAATCGGCAACATGCCGTCCATCTACATGCAGGGCACGGGGCTGCCCGGCTCCACCACGTTCACCGAAGAGATGACCCTCACCGCTCCGCGCCGGGACATGACGCCGCGTGGGCCGATGATGGGTCAGCCCTCCGTGGAGCCCCGGCAATACTTCCGCACTCCTGCCGAGTGGGACATGGCCCGAACCGTGCTTCCCTACGTCACCCAGGCGCAGGTCACGCGGATGCAGTCCGACAGCGCCAATGCCCGCGCCAACGAGAAGGTTCAGGCCGACGTGGTGAAGACGCAGACCCGGACGGCGGTGGAGCTGCTCAAGCTGATGGACAAGGGCCTCGCCCGCGCCCAGCAGTGGGACCTGAAGGTCAAGCAGCTCAACAAGATGGGCAAGGGGGTGGACAAAATCAAAATCATGCGCGACGCCACCAACGATGCCTTGGCCGCTGTGCGACACGCGGAGCAGATTCTCTCCACCATGGACGGTATGGGGGGCTCTGCCGCTGAAGCAAATAGCGAGCTGCGCAACAATTACGACGCGGCTCGCCAGAAGGTGGAGGAGGCCCGTGCTCGCTACAATTCATGGAACGCCATCTACAGCCAGCTCCTCAACGAGCGGATGGGGGCGGACGACTCCGGGGTCCAGATGGAAGGCCCTCCCCAGATTCGGATGGGCACCCCGCGCACCCGTGAAATCACGGTGGAGGTGACGGACGCGCAGGGCAACACGCGGCCGGGCAAGGCCACTCTCACCCTGCCTCCGACCATCGATGACAAGACGGATTTGTCCAAGCTGAGCACGGAGGAGTTGCAACAGTGGATGGCCACTAACCAGTAATGCTAGCTTGTCGTCACTATGGCCGACGACAAGCTGAAGCAGCGCGTGATGGAAGAGTTGAGGCGGCGAGGCGCCGTGGCTGCACCCCCCGCGCCCGCCCCTCAACCCCTGCCCCCTCCGCCCTCTTCCCCGGGCGTGCTTTCCAGGGCGGCTGACCTGCTGAACCAGGGCGTGACGGCAGCGCAGAAGAACGCCCAGCTCGTGCTTGGCAACGTCCTGGACCCGAGCTACTTCCAGAACTTCACCATCCCCTTCACCGACAACGCCAGCCTCCCGCTGACGAGCCTCCCCGGTGGCGCGCTGCTGGCCACGGACGCGGGCCGCCTGCTCGCCGCCCGCGCCTACCAGAGCGTCAACCCGTTCGCGTCCGGTGCGGTGGGCGAGGGCACAGTGGAGGCCAACCCCTACGCCCAGCGTGGCGCGGTGCAGCTCGCGGACATGCTGGGGGACGTCCCGGCCGCCGCGCTCCAGGCAGGGGCGCAGATTGTCCCGGGCGCGCTCGTCGAGGCTGGAGCCGGCGCAGTGGCCCGCGCTCCCCAGGTGGCTCGGACGGGCTACACCGCGCTGTCCCAGGCCCTTCCTCGGATGGCCCAGCAGGCAGCTCGCACGGGCGGAGTCTCCATGGGGGTGAACGCGGCCCAGGCTGCGCTGGGTGCCGCCGAAGGTCAGCGCGCCGACACCTTCACCCAGGCGATGACCGACCCGGCGCAGGCTGTCCCGTCCTTCTTGCTGGGGGCCCTCCCTGCCACGGCGGTCGAGGGGCTGGCTCTCCGTCGAGCGAACGCCGCCGCCCTGGCGGACATTGCCGGCCCGCCCCCGGCGCGTGCTCCGGAGACTTCGACTCCGGCACCTGACCCGGTGACGCAGCAACACATGATTGCTGCCGCACAGGAGCCCGTCACCCTGCCGGCCATGGAGGAGTTGACCCAGTTGACGCAGCTTGGCAGGAATCAGCTCCCAGAGCTTCCGGCGCCGATGCAGCGGAGTGTCCTGGCTCCGATTCCTGCGCGACGTGAAGCCGGGGCGATGCTCTACGGAGCTGGCGGGGAGCGTCCCCCTGCGTTCAACGAGCTGCCCACCCGCAACATTGCGGTCGAGGCCACCGTGCCGCCCGTGGTGCCCCCCGGTGCGCGCACCCCGCCTGTGGACGCTCCTACCCGGGCCTATGCTGACCTGCCCCTCGCCATGCAGCGGGACATGGACCCCCAGGCACGCGCGCAGTACATCATTGACGCGGCCAATCAGCTTCAGGCGGAAGCGCCTGGCTTCTCGCCGGCCGTGGGAGTGGCTGCTCCGCGCGCGTCCGCGCCCGCTGCTGGGACGGTCGTGGCCCGCGCGCCGGCTACGCCGCTGCCCTCGCGCATCCAGGACGTGGACCCGGCTTTCGTTGGGACGCAATTGGCTGCTCCATCCGAGCTGCCCAATCCGAAGTCCGCCGCGCAGCGTGGCAACTGGAAGACGTATGTGGGTACGCCCCAGGGTATGCGCGAGACCTTCAGCGCCCCGGCTGAGGTGCCGTCGCCGCCTCCTGCCCAGGCTGCCGCCAATCCGTTGGTGTCCGACATGGACGTCACCAACGCCATGGACCTGATTGACGTGGCCAAGGCCACCGGGGAGAACCCGGCCAAAGCGCGGGAAGTCCTCTACGGTCCCGGCGCAAAGAACATGGGCGCCGCTGGCCGAGGGGACGATACCCAAATCAAGTGGAACCGGGACATTCTGCGCGAGCAGCAGCGCAAGGCCGACAAGCCGATGGTGGAGCAGACCCAACAGCTCACTGACCCCCAGGTCATCGCTGAAATCAACGCCAGCAAGGACAAGCGGACGGTGGAGATGCCCGGGGACCCGATTCCGCCCGGGGGGCTCCCTCCGGACGTGGACGTGCCGGGCGCGGCTGCCGATGACGCCGCCCACGCCCTGCGTCGAATCAGGGAGGAGCGCAACCCCAACCTTCTCCAGGAGGTTGCCAAGAAGTGGGGGCTTCCAGAACACCGGGCCTTCCCGCTGGAGCAGGCGGCCATCCGTGGATACAAGGCCGCCGGGCACATTCAGAACGTCCAGTTCGGCAAGGTGTTTCCGATGCTGCGCGCGGCCTACACCAACGCAGGCAAGGATGGGCGGCGCCTGATTGACAACTTCGTGCGCCAGAACCTCAACCGGCAGACTCCCACCATCCCCGTGGAGGCGCTGCCCCGGGAGTTCCGCGAGCTGTTCCAGGCGGGGGTGGAGCAAAACCGCTTCTACCGGGACGAGCTGGTCAAGGCCGGCTACTTCTCCCCACAGCAAATCAAAGCCATCATGGAGCAGGAGAAGGCCGGGCTCGTCTGGCTCCACCGTGATTACAAGGCATACCTGGACAACAGCTACCTGCCCGACCGTGGGTTGATGGACCGTGCCATCCGCTGGACGGTGAAGAAGTCTGAGGGCCGGCTGAACTACGGCACGGCGGCCAACGAGCTGATTGCTCTCATGTCCGGGACGGGCGACATGCAGAACAGGTTTCGTCAGTCCAGGCTCAACCGTGAAATCCTGAAGGAGCGCGCCAACATCCCGCCCATCATCCGTGACCTGCTGGGAGAGGTTCACAACCCGGCCTATGTCACCGCCGCGTCCATGTCCGAGGTGGAGCGGCTGTGGCGCCAGCACAAGGTGAGCCAGACCTTCACCTCGCCCGAGTACAAGGGGGTGCTGTGGGACAATCAGCCCAACGCTGCCATGCACGAAGCACGGGTGTGGAACGACAACATGAGCGCCTTCGAGAACAAGCGCTCCTTCGGGGAGTTCGCGGGCAAGTACGTCAGCCCTCAGCTCTACGAAGCAATCATGCAGGCACCCAGCCCGGTCATGCGCTCCACCCTCCAGCGGGTGGGAGCGTTCGTCACCGGCATGTTCAAGACGGCCAAGGTGGCGCTGAGCCCGGTCTCGTACATGAACAACTGGATTTCCAACAGCGCCAACGCGGCGGCGGCGGGCCTCCCGGTGTGGAACCGCCGCTTCGCTCCCCGGCTGATGCAGAGCGCCCGCGCACTGGAGGCGTACAACAAGACGTTCACCACCCAGCGTCAGGGAGTCATGGCGCCGGAGAGCGGTGACGGGCAGTGGGCGCAGTGGGCCTTGGAAGACGGGGCACTGATTCCCGGCACGGGTGCGGAGTTCGGTGGTAGTCAGGCACGCATGATTGCTCAGCGCTTCCTCCAGGAGCCGGAGGACGGCTTGGTGGGCTTGCTCCAGGCTGGGTGGAATCAGCTCCAGCAGGGCAAGGCCAAGCTGGGTGGAATCTATGACGCGCTTGATTCGCACTGGCGCCTCGCGGTCTACATTGAACAGGTCAGCAAGGGGGTGGACCGGCTGGGCCTGCCACTACCCGAGGCCAGAAGCCGTGCGTCGCGCATCATCAACGAGAACTTCGCCAGCTCGGGCAGCGTGGGGCAGGCGGTGCGCGAAATGTCCAATCAATACGGCTTCCTGGCGCCGTTCATGACGTGGCACGCGGACAACATCCGGGTCCACCTCAACTGGCTGCGCAATTCGGGCAAGGGGTTCAAGCCCACGAGCCTGAACGGTCAGCCGGTTCCAGGAGCGGCGAACTCGCCCATGTCCGGGGAGGGGAGCGCGCAGGCGTTCAATGTGGCGATGCACTACGGCTTGATTGCTGGTCTCTTCGAGTTGACTCGCCGGCTGGCCGGCTTCACGGACCAGGACGTGGCGGTGGCCGAAGCGAGCACCAAGGGGAGCTTCAAGGCGTACAGCCCCGCCCCGGTGCGGGAGTGGCTGCCCTGGCGTGACGCCAAGGGACGGGCACAGGTGATTTCGTTGGTGCCGCTGTTCCCCAGCGCCGCGTTCCTCAAGGGCGACCCCAAGCAATTCCTGCTGTCGCGCATCATGCAGAACATCGTGCTGGGCTTCGTGCAGTCCGGCGCCGCCGAGGACAGCGTGAAGCGCAAGCTTGAGCTGCTGGGCTTGAGCGAGCGGGACTTCACCCCGGAGGTACTGCCGGGACAGGAGGGGCGCGCGGCTCTGGAGGCGGCCTGGAACTACATCGAGCCGGGCCTCATTCGGGACGTGCGCAACGTGGCCCGTCGCACCCAGCTTGCCGGGCAGCTCCGGCGCTTCGAGGAGCCGTACACCACCGGGCAAGCCCTGGCCGCGTTCACCCCGTTCAAAGCCGAGCCTGTGGGGCGTCAGTCCCAGGAGAGCGAGCGCGTCCGTGAAATCGCCCAGCGGAAGGACGTGCAAGGTGATTTGCGCACCGTCAACCGCATGGCTGCTCCGTTCAGCGAGAAGCAGCGTATGAGGGCTGCAATCAGGGCCGAGCTGGAGAAGCGGGTCCGTGAAGCTAGCCAGCGCAGCCAGCAGATTCGAGGCGACACCAACCCGTAGCGAAGGAGGTACGCATGAAGTTCAATCAGTTCAAGGTGTGGATGGCTGGCGTGGTGGGGGCGGCTACCGCCATTCTCCCCACGGCGGCCCCGGGCAGCCTGGAGTTCAAGGTGTGCCTGGGCATCATCGGCGCTGGAGCGGCGTGGGGCATCGTGTCCAGCGGCCTGCGACGGGACACCCAGAAGTGAGCTGGTGCGGCCACCTCCGCTCTTGTTCAGCGGAGGTGGCTGTGAATCATCTACGAGTTGGGGGTGTCGTCGTTGACGACGTTTTGCAGCGCGGCTCCAGCCTTGACCACGGGATTGGTCGGCGGAACACGGACATGCTGCATGAGCCAGTCAAGCTGACGATTGATGGCCTCCATGTCTTTGGTAATCATGGCAATGGCCATTTTGTGCGTGTCCAGTAGCTCAAGCTTGGAGTTGATTGCTTCCACTCCCTTGACGAGGGCGTTGAGCTGCTGCTGCATCAACGGGAATTGGTCCACCGTGTGCGCGCTGCGCTCGAAGAAGCGCCCCCCGAGCAGCTTGAGGGTTGGCACCAGGATTTCCTTGGCCACCCAGACGTAAATCAATGTCTTGATATCTTCGGGGGACATTAGGCACCAATCAAGTCATGGCAACCCAGGTGGAACCGTTGCAGAAGTAGAGCGCGTTCGTGCCCGCACCCACATCCACAATGTATCTGATTTGCCCGGCGAACGTGCCACTGCACGTTGGTAGGGAGGTAGCACTGGTTAGCTTGACAATGCTGGATGTAATGGTGCCCGAGACATTGACCGTACCAAATGCACCTGTGCTCCCAGTCACCGTGCCAGAAGCCGTGAAGCTGCCAGTGCTCATGCTGCCGCTAGAGTTGATTGCGGTGCCTGCTGTTACCGTGCCTCCGAAGCTGGCGTTGCAGGATGCGTTGGTGCAAGCCACACCCACGCCGCCCGACTTGCTCAGGGTGATTGATACCGCCGTCAAGTCGTGTGCGGCGTGTTCCGTGGCAATGGGCGTGTAGCTGCCTCCGCTTCCGCCACGGCGGGCTACGCCGCCCTGAACACGGAACACCTTGCACGTCGCACTACCGCTCTTTGGGATGACGGCCACCACGCGAAACCTGTCCGTGGTGGACGTGTCGTAGAGTGCAGTGGCGCTCACCTCCAAGCCGGTAGCGGACGTGACAGTGACGTCGGCGCTGGAGCCCACCGCGATGTATGCCGCCGCGTTGCACTGCACCACGATAGGCCCCACCGGCACCTGGAACGGAGCCGCCGTGGTGAGATTGTTGGTGCTGGCCCCGGCGGACACGATGGACCCCTGCAAGACGTCCAGGGCGAAGGCGGGCAGGGACAGGCACATGAACAACAGGAAGATGATTGAACGCATGAAACAGCCTCCAGGGTGGGGTGCTAGGGGGAGGCTGTCATATCAGCGCCAGGGCCTCAAGCGCTATGCCGTGAGCCCGCCGTGCGTCAACACGGCGGGCTCTAGGACTTCCTCCGTTGCGCACCGGGGAGGCGCCAGCTCGCAAACTGGAGGTGGACCGCATTGACGTGTGGAGAGTGGTACACGCCCGGGTCAACACCATCCAGCCCACGCTAAATCAACTACGCGGCAGCCTTCTTCTTGGCCACCTTCTTGGCGGGCTTGCTCGCCGGGGCGGGCTTCACCGGCTTCCCGTCCACCATCTCGACCGTGGACAGCTTCTCCAGGACCGACGCAGGCAGCTCCAGGCGGGTGCTCTCCCCCTTCATGTACTTGGTGGCGTCCAGGCCCAGCGCCTTGAGCTTCAGCGCGGTGGTGGAGGGCTTGCCCCGGTAGGTCAGATGGTGGGCCACCTCGCCCTTCTTCGCCCGCTTCTCGTACTGCACGAGGTTGTACTTCTGCTGCGCCTTGCGCGACACGGTGTTGCAGGCATCGCACCGCCGCGAGCGGGGGGTGCGCAGCTTCACCTTGCATCCGGACTTGAGGGCCTTCAGGTCCACGCCCTGCTTGACGAGGCGCGCCTCCATGGCGGCCGGCATGCCCATGGCCGTCACGCACTGGCGCTCCTGCTTCTCCGGCTTGATTTCCTTCTTCACCTTCGCCCTGGGCTGCTTATTCTCGGCGGGCTTCACCGGCTTGCGCAGCTCCTTCGTCTTCTTCGGCTTCTCCGCCTTGGGCTTGCGCGCGGCCTTGGGCGGCTTGGTCGGCTGACCCTCCAAGGGCAGCTCGGGGGCCTTCGCGTTGTCGGGGTTCACGGCGTTCAGCGCATCGTTCGACATGGTGTTTCCTCCTGAATCAGACTTGACTCCACCGCTCTGCAATCTTCGAGTCCGCTGGGTAGCTGCGCGGCTTCGGTCCAATCTTCCTGGGCCGCCGGATGATATCCTCCATCATCCGGTGGACGCTCTGCGCTTCCTTCTTCGGACAAATCACATCGAATGAATCGTAGGTGTGCATGGCCAGCCACGCCTTGGGGAAGTAGTGTTTGATGTGGTAGTCCAGGGACTTATTGTAATCACGTTCGTCCGAGCCCACAAGGATATCGTTGGCCAAATCGGCTGCCCCGGACTGGACTTCGTAGTTGCTGGTCTCCGTGTCCGGGATGGGGTTCCCGGGTGGGTAGTACCGGCGCCGCTGCATGATGGGGCTCTCGTTGTAGCCATGCAGGTTGGCGAACTCCAGGCTGCGCACCCAATGGGCCGCAATGCCGGGGTGCTGCTCCGGGAAGAGATGGTACAGCGTGCTGATTTCGTCAAATGGCGCGTCCGGAATCTGGGCCAGGACTTGGATGTAAACCACCTCCAGTCCGGCATGGTACTGGCAGGCCAGCCCCACCACCTTGCCCTGACGGCGAATCATCTTCGGTACCGGGACGTCACTGGGGATGTTGAACCACTGCCGGGCCCTGGCGGTGTGGACGTCCCCGGTGTCCAGCGCGGCGCGCAGGGCCATGTCCCCCGTCACGTCCGCCATGACTTGCAGCTCGCACCCGCTCAAGTCGAAGTGGACGATGACGTAGCCCTTGGGCGCCACGAACATATCGCGGAGATTGGGCAAATCACCTTGAAGCGCCCCGTCCTCCTCCTTCTTCTGCTCGGAGAGGTTATACATATTGGGGTCTTTGCAGGCGAAGCGGCCGGTCTCCGTGCCGCACGAGTTGTGCGCCGGGTGAATCCGTCCGTCCGAGCCAATCCGCGTCAACACCTTGTCCGAATCAACATGGGTGCTGCGTGCTTTGAACGGCGCGTCAACCTTCCACACCGTGCGGATGATGCGCTTCAGCTCCGGCGGCGTGTTGGGCTGGGCCATGAGGTAGAGCAGGGCGTTGCGGTTGACGGACGCCTTACCCGTTTCCGTGCGGCACTTGTCCACCATCGGCACGTCCAGGTTGAAGCTGTCGATGCCCTTGACGCGACACTCGCCGTAAATCAATGCCGCAAGGTCCCCGTCGTTGACTCCGCCCTGCGTAGAGATGCGGAAGCCGTGGCCCCGCTCGGCCTTCACCTTCAGTCCGGAGTCCAGGTCCTTGCCGTCGTTGTGGATGACGACGTTGGCGTAGGGCTTGAGCATGACCGCCAGCTCCTTGGCCCGGGAGATGCCTAGCTCGGTCAGCTCGCGGGACAGCGCCACGCGGCGCTTCTCGTCCACCGGGAAGCCGTTGATGCTCATGCCGGCTGCCACCTTGGCCAGCCGGAGCTGCTGTTTGTAGAGGCGGAGGACGCGCGGCTTGTCGGCTGGGTCCTCGTTGAAGTCACGGAGCTGGCCGGTACGGACACGGGCCGCGTAGACCGTATCCTTGCCGTTGTAAATCAGGGCCCGCTCACGGGGAATCCGTGCCGCGTTGACGAAGCCCTTTTCGTCGCCGTCCTCGCTCTCCGTGGCCTCGGCCTTCCACGGCTCAACGGCGAGGTAGAGGCCGGCTTGGTGCGCAAGCGACACCCGCGAGGTGGAGGAGAGCGCGCGGCGGAAGTCGCGCACGTCTTCAATCTCCCCGGCGAACGTGCAGCCATAGCGCTCCAGAATCGGGGCGTCATAGGCGAAGCCGTTGACGAACAACTTCCCAATGGACGGGTCCGCCATCAACTCTTTGATGCGCTCCCAGATGATGCGCTTCATCGGGAAGAACCAGCTCAACCCGATGCCATGGTAGAGCTGATTGTCAACCTTGACCTTGCAATCAATGCCGATGCCCACCACGCGCAGCTTGGCGTACATCGGCAGCTTGGCCCACTCGTCTGGGCCGTTGTCCGGCGGGGCGCTCTCGACGTCCACACTCAGCGGGAGACCGTGCTTGCGCGCGATTCTCTCCAACCACTCCAAGCGCTCCAACGGAGGGTCGCTGTAAATCAGCGGCGGCAAATCAAAGCCGCTGAGTCCCCGCTTGACGAACCCAACGATGTGAGCTTGAAGCGGGCCAAGCTGCTCGGGCTGCCTGAAGGTGAACGCTGGATGGATGACGGGAACGCCCCACATGATTACTTGCCCTCGTTCTGCTTGATTGCAGTGTGGAGCTGACGCACGCGCTCCATGCACACGAGCATCTTGTCCACGAGCTGGTCCTCGCGGGCGTCATCCGCGTCGGGATGGAGGAAGCGCTTCAGCGTGTCCTCAAAGAGGAAGAGTTCAGTCAGCCGTTCGTTCCGGTTCTCGTCGTCGCGTTTCACGGTTGTCCCATCGCTAGAATGGAATGTCGTCCTCCACCGGCTCCATGGCGGCGGAGGCTTCCACCGCTTCCCGTTGAGCGGCTTCGATGTTGATTGGAATGTGAAACCCCTGATACTTCCCCATCCCCTTCACCTCGCCCGTGAGCGCATGCAGCGCCCACTTGCCCATGACCAGGACGCCAGCCTCCGGGTCGGCCTGCTTCAGCTCACGCAGCAACCGGGGCCGGCAAGCGGTCATCGCGGCCTTGGCCTCGCTCTCGCTCTTGGAGAGCGGAGCGCACAGGGCCGCGTTGGTGATGAAGATTTCAGCGCGGGGAACAGGGGGCTTACCCAGCTCACGGAAGGCAGCCTCCCAGAGGTGAGCCAGCCGAGCGCCCGTGGGTCCGACGAATGGGCGCCCCTTCTTCACCTCGGTGTTGCCCGGGTCCTGGCCGAGCCACACCCAGCGCGCGCCCTTTGGTCCCTCCGGCGGGACAGGCGTGCTGCCCCGCCGGGGGCAGGCGTCACAGTTTGCTCCGTGCTTGCGCGGGTCGTAGCTCATGCGTCAAAACCTCCAGCAGAGGAAGGCAATCACCAGTAGTGGCACCAGCCACTCGACAAGCCGGCGCATCTCACAGCTTCTCGACGTGCAGCGACTCCTGGTGCACCGGTTTGCAGGCGTCCAGCTCCGCCTGGGTGAGCTGACCGGCCTCCACCAGCGCGCGGGCGTCCTGCTCGCTGTACTTGTAGACGATTTCCTTGATGCAAGCGTCGTCCGGGCTGATTCCCTTGCCAATCACCAACGCAAGGTAGTTCGCGTCGCTGGGCTGCTTGCGGAAGGTGACGCGGTGCTCGATGGTGTAGCGGGTGCCGTTGAAGCTGGTCTCCAGCTTCCCGCCCGCGTCCTTGGCCGCCGTCTTCAGAACTTCCTTCATGGTGGCCACGTTGGCCGCCAGCGGCTTGACCAGCTCGGCGTCCACCAGCTTGTAGACGTGGGCCAGATACTCGGGCCGGGAGTCCGCGCTGATGCTCTGCGCGAGGATGGTCAGTCCTTCCTTGAACTTCGCCTCCGCTTCGCGCACCGCACGCAAACCGGAGAGGGCCTTGGACTCAGACTGCTTGGTGATTGCTGCCGTCGTCTTCTTGGTAACCATGCGCTGCTCCTTTACACGCTGATAGCGTGCCTTGATTTTGCACTTCTCGCTACATGATTTCTTGGGCGACCCGTGTTTCCCTGGCGTCAAGATGACGCCGCACGCGCACTTCTCGAACGCGGGGCTGCGCTGCTTGTGGCCGCCTTGACGGTGGAGCTTCGCGCACCCGTGCGAGCAGAACGCTGGCAGGTAGCCGGTGCGCTTGATTTCAAATTCATTGTTGCACTGCTTGCAAACAGCGGCGGCGGGACGGGTGCTCACCTGCCGCACTCTGTAGTCAACTTGAGCTTGATTGTAGCCTTGACCGTTCAGCAGCATGTCTGGCACTACCAGATTGGCGAACAGGCCAGCTAAATCAGCTTCTAGGTTTGTCCAGGCCATCAACGAAAAGGCCGCCCGGCTTGTCACCGGGCGGCCCTCCTCACGCAGCTACTTCACGAGCGGACTACCACTTCTTGCCCTTGCCCTTGCCCTTGGCGGGGGCCGGCTTCGGCTTCTCCTCCACCTCCTCCGCCTCCGGCTCCTCCTCGCCCGCGCTCGCGTCGGAGGACCCGTCCTCCGAGTCCGGCGGGGGGAGGTACTTCTTCACCCGGTTGACAGGCTCGCCCTTGTACTCCTCCGTGCTCAGCTCCACGCGCAGGATGCGGTCGTTCTCGTGGGCCCAGAAGACGATGCTGTCCACCACGTCCATGTACTCGCGCACCTTGGGGGTGTCGAGCGCATGCTCGGGCGTGGGCAGGTCCACGTCATCGGGGTAGCCCACCGCCTTGGCGAAGTCCCAGATGGTGAAGTACGCCTTGGGGTTGGTGCTCAGAATCATCATGAGCTGCTTGCACTCCCCGGCCCGGGTCTCGGACTCCGTGCCGAGAATGTCCAGGAACAGGGTGCGGTAGGGGAAGGCGTCCTTCTTGCCCTGCCCGCCGGCCCTCACCTTGTAGCCCTTGATTCCGCGCTCCCCGACCTTGCCCAGCGACAGCGTGTACTCGCCGTCCTCCGCCGGGGTGTCCCGGGGCCTGGAGTCCCGGGGGTTGAACTTGATGCGACCAGCCTCGCCAGTGGCGCCCATGGTGCTGCTCCTTCGGTTGGTCCCTTGCGGGATGAAAGCCGACGCAGTTGATTCTGCGCCGGTACTGCGAAACCCTACAACGACGGTCTGACGCGGTGCTACTTCTTCACCGGGGCCTTGGCGGCCACGTCGATTTCCTTCGCGCCGAGGTTCACCGCGTCCAGCATCTTACGCAGGTCGGCGGGGAACGGATTGGGCAGGGGCCAGCGCGTCTTGGCGTGCCACTCCTCGGAAGCAAACAGGTGCAGCTCGGCGCTGAAAACCTGCTTCGCCTTCCCGCCCACGTCCATCTTCTTGAAGCGGCTCGTCATGCGCGCCACCACGTCACAGTTGCCGGGGAGCCAGCGCTGACCCTGGCCGGGAATCATCGCCCGGCCCTGCTGGTCGAGTACCGACGTCCCAGCCACCTCACGATAGGTGGGGTCCTTCGGCCACGCGGTGTAAATGACGCTCTTACCGGCACGGGTGGCCGCCTCACACTCGGCCTCCAGGTTGCGGAACTTGCTCAGCAGCTCGCCCCACCCCTCGTAGCCCATGTCCTTATCCGTGCCGCCGTCCGTGAAGAAACGCACAAAGGCGCCGGCCAGTCCGGTCACGTTGTCCAGGCAGAGCACCCGGATGGACTTGTCGGCGGTGAAGTCACGCACCGCCCGGATTGCGCCGGGGAAGGGGTCCGCCTTCCCGTCCAGGACTTCGCACGGGATGTTGGGTGAGTAGCCGGCGGAGATGACCGACGTGGGCCCCCCGGAGTCCGCCGTGATGTAGGCCACGTCCAGCCCACGAAGGTGCTGGGCCTTGTCCGTCTTGCCGTAGTCCTCGGACAGGGACATGGCCAGCAACGTCTTGCCGCACCCCTCGTTGCCGTAGACCATCACGTAGAGGTTGCCGCGCTTCAACTCTCCAATCTTCTTTCGCATTGCGTCACTCCCATGGAGGGGTCTCTTTGCCCTCGCTCGGTTTCCAGTTGATTAGCGGCGTGCCGTCCTTGAACCTGTAGGAAAGCGCACCGTCACGCCCCCGCGAACACAGGTCCTTGTAGATGCACGTCCCGCAAGCGCTCACTCGGCGCTCCACCTTGGCGTTCCACGTCACCAGCCGGCTCTGCTCCACCCAGGTGTCAAAGTCACGGCGGAACCATTGCAGCGCGTGCTTGATTGACTGGAGTAGCACCTTCGTCCGGGGCGCGCCAGTGGGCTTCTTCTCCGTGCTGCCCTTCACCATCGGGTCCAGCATGATTCCGGCAAGCGGCCCGAATTTCTTGGTCTCCTCCTCACCCCAGAGCGAGGCTTGCAGGAGGAGCTGCCCGTGCAGCTCGTAGGTGGAAGTCACCCGCGAGGCGCCACCCGCGTAGACGCTCTTGGCCTCGCCAATCCACGTCTTGCCGTGTTCATGCTCGATGCTGTCCAGGCGCGTGGTGCGCCAGTTTTCCTTGGGCGAGGTGGGGGTGACGCCACGGGGCCCAATCGGGTACTCCACCGCCAGAACTTCCGTGGTGGGGCGGACTCGCCAGTAGTTGATGTACCCCTCGAAAGTCGTCAGCGACTTGTCCACCGCGCCGAGCGCCAGCTTCGGTCCAGGTTCGCTGTTCATCTTGGCGGCGTGCGCAGTGATTTGCTTGCGCCACAGCTCGCCTTGCCTGCCGTCATGAAACCACTGCGCACGTCCGGCGTGGAGCAGGCTGCCCACGCTCAAGGCGTCCGTCAGATAGAGGCCAGCACGCTCAATACCACGCACCTTGGAGAATTGGTACTTCTTTGGGCACTCCACCAGCGGGGAAATCTGACTCCACCCCACGCCACTGGGGCCGGTTGGCAAATCAAGCAACTGCTCGGGCTTCGGCTTCAGCTTCGGGGGCACGATGATTCTCCTTCTGAAAGCACCAGCCCCCCACGAGTAGCATGGGGGGCTGACACGGTTGGCGAACTACTGCTGCCGCACTCCCATCATGATGCCCACCGCGCCCGTGCCGTACTTGGCGGTCTCCTTCGGGTCGGTGTGGAAGTTGTACCCGAGCCAGTAGTCACAGGGCGCGACGCTGAACGCCGTGCACAGGGTGTTGTCCACGACGTAGCGCGACGTGTCCTTGCGCAGGCAGTAGAGGACGGTGCGGAAGGTGTGCGTCCAGTTGTCGCTCACCTCGCACGGCTCGCCCAGCGCCTCCTCGATGGCCGCCCGCTGCTCCCCCAGACCGAGGCGGTCCAGGTGGTTGATGCTGATGGGGGGCTCGTTGTCCGGAGGGTTGGGCTTGTCGTCCGGGCCGCACGCGATGAAGCCGAAGACGAACAGGACGGCGATGCTGCACAGCTTGAAGATGTGATTCATGTTGATTGACTCCGTTGGTACTGCATGGTTGGTGCTGCTGCTACGCATCCTCCCCAATATTCTTGTACTTCTCAAGCATCTTGGAGAGGAATCCTTTGACGTCCCCGGCGCCCGGAGAGATGGCCTCGCGCAGCTCGACCTTGGAGGGCTCGGCCCGTCCGTCCCGCTTCTGCTGCTGCATGAGGCGTGGCACGAGGAGCACCTTGCCGTAGTATTCATCCACGGTGTGGTGGCACATGAAGATGCGCGTCACCACCGTACCCTCCTGCCCCATGCGAGCCGAGCGTCCAATGGCCTGAATGATTTTGTCCGGCTCAGCGGTGAGCGCGGCGAGGTTCACCACCTTGAACGCCTGGAGGTTGCCGCCCACCCCCAACCCATCGTAGGTGGTAACGAGCTGTGGAACCTGATTCAGCCCCTTGCACCGCGCAACGTAGTCATAGACCAGTGGCAGGCGCTTGCTGGATGGGATGCCCCCATGCGCAATCAGCGCACCGGGCACCGCCGCCGCGATTTGCTCCGCGTGGCGGCGCGTCCAGGTGAAGGTGATACCGGGGATACCGGAGGCCACATCGCTCTTGATTTGCTCGGCCACTGCGCCCACCTTGAACTCCTCAACGGCGCGGATGTGCGGCCAGTCCTGCACCACCTCACCGCTGGAGCTGAGGGTAGCCTCAATCACCTTGGCGTTGCCGGGCGGCGCGTCGAGCCAGACGCTCTGATACTTCACGTCAAACGGAAGCTGGTCAGCCACGTCCGACTTGATTCGCCGGAAACCGTGCATGGTCCCACGCAGGTACAGCTCGGTATCATGACTGAGTGCCCCCGTCACCAGCCCGTGCTCACCCCGGTAGGCGGAGGCGTAGCGCGTGGCCCACTGCTCGAAGTTGCCCCAGTAGCCAGGGCTGGTGATGTTGAGCATGGGGTACATTTGCGCCGCGTGACTCCACAACGGCGAAGCGGTGAGGCTGACGCAGCCGTGCGCCAGCAACCGCTGCTGCTGCACCTGGGCCAGCCGCTTGGAGCCGAAGTGCTGGAAGTTGTGGATTTCGTCCACAATCATGTAGTAGGGCCGCTTGTCCACCAGCGCCAGGGCCCGGTCAGCGTCCAGGTAGTAGGCAATCACCCACGACGGACTGCGCGGCGGCGCCTTCTTGCTGCGCTTGTCCCCCTTGGGGTAGATGACCGCAATCATTTCGTCGTAGTGTGCATCCTGCACCGGAGGACCCCCGTGCAGCTCGCACCACTTGGCGATTTCGTCACGCCACTGGCGCCGGAGCGAAGCTGGACAGAGCACCACCTTGACCGTGCGGAAGTCCAGAATGCTCATGGCCGCGATGGTCTGAAACGTCTTGCCCAGGCCGACGTCATCGTTGACCATGACCCCGGAGCTGATTCGGTCAGCAATGAATGCCGCGCCGAGCCGCTGATACTCAGGCATCCAGCCCCACGGCGCGATGGACATGCCGAGGATTTTCGGGTCCGACTTCCACCCACGCCAGCCGTTGTTCCAGATGCGGGCCGCATCCTCCGACTGGCCCGCCAGCTCCAGGCAAGCCGCCAGTGCGGAGTCAGCGCCGTCCACCTCACCCGAGCCGTCCCAGCGGGCGCCGGGAATGGTGACCGCCACCTTGTTGCACTGCGCAATGTGCTGCTCGCTGAATGCGGCGGGCAGCAGCTTGAAGCTCCCAGCGCGCGTAACCAGCTTCCAGAGTTTCATGGCACCGTCCAGACCCACTCAAGCGAGGGGTGAGTTTTGAATTCGGAAAAGACCTTCATGCGTCCGGCGCCAGCCTTGGAAAGCATGGTGCCCCCGTCCGCCAGGGCCCAGAGCGCGGACGTGCCGCGCATCTTGTTCCAGTTGCCACTTTGATTGCTGGCGCCGTTGTTCTGCGAGGATTCCTTGCGCTCGTGGTGCACTACCACCAGCGCCCCACCATGCTTTTTGATTGCCTTGGTGGGTTTGATTAGCAGCCGCGCGACATGCGGGTCGTTCTCTTCCATGTGGTGGAAGTGGTAGAACGGGTCCAGAATCACCATGGCCGGCTTCGCCTTTTCGATGAAGCGCGTTAGGTCATGGTCGCTGTCGTGTTCGTCAAGCGCCCACTCCATGACGTCCTTCGCCACAGCGAAGTCCCAGGACACTGGACCCTTGTTCCACTTGCGCTTAATGATTCGTTCTTCATAGATGTGCTTCAGGTCGTACACGCTCTGCTCGGCGGCGAAGTACATGCACGCGCCACGCTGGCGCGGCTTCATCGCCGCGTCACCACCTACACCATGACTGTGACCAATCATGGTCGCAATCAACTCCAGGATGTAGGTGGACTTGAAGTGCTTGGGCGGCGCCACCACGAAGTTGAGGCCCGGGACAATCGCGTTACGGATGACCCAATCCGGTTTGATTGCCCGAACCTCAGACATGGCGATGAAGTGCTGCCGCCACTCATGGAGGGCATCGGACGCCGCTGAACTCTCGAACTCCTCACTCTCGATGTAATCAACCGGCGCCCGTGCCATGTGCGTCTACTCCTTGTCAGCGTGCTTCGGGCAGAGCGTGGGGTCCTCGGGCGAAGCGCCGATGTTCCAGCCGGCGGCCCGGGCTTCGTCGCGGCGCAGCCTGCCCCTGAACTCCTGCTCCTTGTCGCAGTCCGCCACGTCACACGTCAGCGTCATGGTGTGCCCCTGCTCGATGATGGCCTGCACGGGCTGCTCAGCCGGCGGGCTCGCCAGATTCTCGCCCGGGGTGAAGCCCGCCTCGCGCAGGGCGTTCATGACAGCGCCCTCCTCGCTCGTCTTCTTCAGGGCGTTCATGAGCCCCTGGTTGTAGACCTGCTTGACGATGTGCTCCGACAGCCGGTCCACGAGGATGAACTCCTCGCGGTTGTCGCTGGGCACCAGCCCGGAGATGACCTGGATGGTCTCCCCCTTCCGGGTGGGGTGCTCCATGGTGACGGTCTCCATCTGCCCGGCGAGGATGTTGGCCTCCCTGACGTGGGTGGTGACGAACTCGCCGCGCTCGTTGATGGTCAGCTCGGCCTCAGTGAAGAGGACCACCCGCATGGTGCGCAACGTGGCCCGCTGCTTGTCCTGCTCGCTCATGTGCAATTACTCCCGGTTGGTGCTGCGTGGTGAAAAGGAGGAGTGAGCCGGGCGCTCCCTTCCGCGCCCTGGCAGGTTAGAGTTGGGCACAGCACGCCCGGCTCACCCCATAAACCGATTGACGGAACTCTCGCAACTCGAAGGCGTAGCACTCGCGCACCAACACCGTCAAGTTGGGTTTCCAACAACCAATCATAGCGGTTGGCTGCTCGAAACCAGGAGCCTGGGGTGCAATCTCTCCCGTGACTGCACCCCAGGCTGTCCAATCAGACACAGGCACAATGCCTGCCCGGCCGGCGGGATTTGAACCCGGCGCAGTAGCGCTACGCCAGGAAGGACCAACCCCCGCCCCACTTGAAGCTTCAGAAGGGTACATCATCCACCGCTTGCGGTGGAAGCTGCTCGTCAGCCATGACGTCTTCCTCGTCACGGTGATTATAGTGGTCGCTGAGCCGGGCGTTGCAGTGCTCACCCACCACCCGGAGGCGCACACCAGCCTTGAACTCAGCAATCATAATGTCGATGCGCTCCTCTTGACCGTAGCTGCGCAGGGGTTTGCGCCACAGCTCAGAGCGCCCGTCCATGTGGTCGATGCTCGGCTTGCCACACTCCCTCCCACCCGGGCAGGTTGGCGCCGTGCAGGACGGGCCGCCAAGCTGCTCAATCAACCATGCTCGCTTCTCGCGAATGCGCCGCTTGCGCAACAGATGCGTCTTCCGGTTGAGGTGCTTGCGGTACAGCGCACGAATCAGCAGCGCATACCATGCCCGCTTGAGGCCCGGCAGCTTGAGAAACAGCAGGTAGAGAGGGAGCGGGCGCTTCACCACGGCACGTCATCCTCCAGCTTGTGGTCGCGTCGCAGGTTGGTGGCCAGCTCCTCCTCCAGCTCGTCAGCGCTGTAGACCGGCCCAGCAGCGTCAGCCTGTTCAATCAGCTCCAACAGCTCCGCCTTGTCGGCCTCGCTGTAGTCACCGCCCATGACAGCCTCGGACGGCGGGCTGCCCTGGTGCAGAGCCTCGGCCTGCCAGAGCCAGAGCTGATTCAACGCAGCCCACAAATCAGCGGTGCTGGAGAAGCACCGCAAGCCAGCCTCCAACTCCTCCACCTCTCTCCAGTAGATGCTCCAGCCGCGCGCCACATCCGCCGTGTCCAGGCAGCACACCAGCCGCATGCTCTTAAAGATGACGCCGTGACGTGAGTTGTACTCACGGCGGCCCGCTTCCGTCAAAGCGCCTAGCGGCCCCTCGTGAGCAGTCAACGGAACAGGAGCCAGCTTCACGGTTCGCCAAGTGAATCGGAACTGAGACAGGCTCACCGCCGCACCTCCAACTTGTCCAACACGCCCGACTTCTTGAGCAGCTCGGCCACCCCCCACGCCTGCATGTGGATGGGCCGGTGGATGAACGGGGTGAGCGGCAACAGCGTCCACTCACCATTGAGCCAGCCGTTGACGTACTCCACGAACGCCAGCTCCGCCTGCCCCTCCGCCCACTCCGTGTAGTAGAGAGTCCTGTGAAGGTTGCTATCAATCATGATGTGGTCACGCTCGGCACAGACAGCACGCTTGATATGCCCGATGAAATCAGAGTTGGCGGCGCGTACCAGCACCATGAGATGGTTGAAATCACGAATCGGCTTCATGCAGTTGTGTCCTTTCTGATTGTTGCAATGAGATAGGTTGGAATTGAACCAACTTAGAGGTACGCCCCAGCCTAAGTGCTGACCTGTCCGGCTGGTACTTTTCCCCAGGTGTACCCGGCTCACTGTTCATGAGCAGGAGCAGCCCACCGCAAATCGTGCAGGCGTCCTCAACTTCGCGTGTCACCGTCCACGCCGCTACCTCGGACTGCACCCGTGGCACCGCTCTGCTGCCACCGGCTTGCCGCAAGCCCACGGGTCATGCACCAGCGCATAAAGGCTGGGAGAGAACTTGTCGTGGGTACTTCAACCATGAGTAGCAAGTGGCCCCGGTGCCCATGACGCCAATGGAGGGATGACAAGTTCCAGTCTGGTGTGACCACGACTTGTCTTTCAGGAGCCGGCGACCATTACACATGGAATCTGAGCCGTTGAATAGCCGCGCACGGACGTATCCAACTACTTCCTTTCCATGCTTACATGAACCGCACTGTACCCTCTTGCTACTCAACTGCGCCCTGGTCTCGAAACCAGGGCCGTCCAATAGCTCCACACATCTCGACCTATTGACGTGGGCCCACCCACGCAGGGTGCTACAGGAGCGGCGCAACGCCGCTCCCTTGCTGCTCTACTTCTCGCTGCTGTCCGCCGCCGGGACCGGCACCCCGGGGAACACCTCCTCCCAGCAGTCCGGCACTTTCTTCATGAGCGGGTAGCTGTGCTGACTGTACGGCTCCAGACAGACGGCCCACATGCCCGCGTAGCGGAGGGTGCCGTCAGGTTGCACCAGCCTGTGAGCCAGTGACTTGATGAAGGCGGAATGAATGTCGCCTAACCACCCGATGAAGCTGATTGCTTCAGTGGCGCTCCACTTGCCGGTGGCCTTGAAGAAGTCCACGCGGACGTGGGAAGGGTCCTCGCTGTAGCCCATGGGTCAGCTCGCCTTCCGTTCCAGCGCGTTCCAGCCCACCGCCACCAGCCGGCCGGCGGCCCGCTCCACGTCCCCCGCCACGTCCATGTCGAGCTGCTGGCTGCCACGGGTGAGCGCGTTGACGAGCCCGGCCAGCGTGTCCCCCGCCGACTTGTTGCCATCCGCGTCCCAGAGCTTGGCGGTCAGCTCCATGGTGGAGTCGGCCAGCTCGAACACCTTCTGCACCTTGCCCAGCACCTCGCCCCGGGTGGCGGGCAGCGGGTTCTTGTAGGCGTCCCCGAACATGATGGCGAACGGCTCGATGCGCTCCAGCGCCCGACGCACCGCCTGCACCAGCTTGTAGCGCAGGTCTCCGACGTGCTTCAGGCTGATTTCCTCCTCCTTCGCGTCCGAGGTGAAGGCCGTCGTGAAGTTGGCGCACAGCACGCGGAGCAGGAACGCCTCGACCTTCAGCGCCCCGGCCTTGGTCTCGCTGTTGCTGATTCGCACGCCGCCCATGGCCACGTCGCCCACCACCAGGGGCCGGTTAATCATCGGCCAAATCAGCTCCATCTGCGAACGGCTCAGCTCCCTGGTGTAGCGCACCTTCGCCTGACGCAGGGAGTCCGGCATCTTCTCCTCCATGACGGCGACGACGGCGGAATCGTCGCCCGTCACGAGGCTGTGCTTGCTGGAGGTGACAGCGCGGATGACGCGCGCCCCGGAGTGCGGCTCCACCACGGTGCGCAGCGTCATGGAGTCGCTGTCCCGGCGCTGCTGCGCGTGGTAGTTGAAGGCGTCGGCCCGGATGTGATTGGGCAGAGAGAGCAGGGTGCTCTGGTAGCCCTGGCGCACGGAGTCCGGGCGGATGAAGGTCGTCACCTGGGAGAAGCCGTCCCCGGTGTAGCCCAGCGCGTCGTCCGGGTTGGTGTCCGGGGCGTCCTGGTAGAGCCGGCCCGTCCGGGGGTTCATCCGCACGGTTTGAATCGGGATGTTGCCGTAGTCCTCCGGGCGCTCCTGCTCCAGGCGCAGCTTGATGGCGGGCAAGGCGTCCATGAAGTACGGCAGGCGCTCCAGCTCCGTGGCCAGCGCGCGCTTGTTGGTCTCGCCCACGTCCCAGAGGGCGTGACCCTCGGGGAGGATGGTCTTGGGGAGGCGGAGGCCCTGCGCCTCGCACAGGGCCTTCAGCAGGTCGTTGCGCTGCTCGAAGCTCATTTCGCTGGCATGGCTGGGGCGGGCCCCCCGGCCGGTAATGCTGGTGACGTTGCTCATGTGGATGGTCCTGATTGAAATGCCGGAGCGGACCCGGCGTTGCGCTTGGTGACGGGCAGGTCAAAGGCCCTGCCCAATCAGCGGCCTACATTCGTGAAGCGGGACACGGCGACGGATGGTCCTCCCTGTCAGTGCTATACCGCATCGGAGTACAGGTGCAGCTCATGAGTCGCAGGAAACGCTCGGCATCCGCTGCACTCGCGAGCTGTCGAAGGGACGTCCCATCCCAGGCGTAGATGCCCTTGGCCGCTTCCGGAAACGACTCCACCACGTTGTGCGGGTAGCGAAATGAACTGTCCCCGTCGCGCTTCACCACCGGGCCAGCGTGGAGCAAATGCGTTCCGTCTGGATGCACCATCCAGACGAACGGAATCCCGGGCCCTCGCTCACGCAGGGTGTCCATATCATGCTGCGTCAAGTCTCGGTGGTAGACTTCACGAGGCATCCCGCGCGAGTCAGCTACATGCTTGATTGCCTTGTAGTGCCGCATCGAGTCCAGTTTGGGCAAGCTCATTGACGCAATCTCCTCACCACACATCCCGAGTGGACGGCATCCCCACCCGCTTCAGGTTGGCCGCCGCGATGCGCCGGTACTTCAGCATGGGGTCGGCCTCCAACTCTTCCGCCGTCCAATACCCCAAGTCGGAGCGCACTTCGTCCACGGTAATCACGGGGAAATCCCCCGTGCTGACCTGCAACACCTTCCACTTCTTCGGCTCCTCACCACCAGCAGTCTGCCCGGTGCTCTTGAGAAACTTCCCGGTGAGCTGCACCACGTCACCCACGGCGAAGTCATGCACGCCGCGCGTCTTCACCTGCGTTCCTGCCATCGGTTCAACCTCCATCATGCCAAGCCCCAAGCTCAGTGATTGGGGCCTCGCGTGACGGGCCTCCCTTGGCGGGAGGCACGGCACTGCCGGGCTAGAAGCTGGACAAAGAGCCGGGGCTGGGCAGCCCGCTCCCGGCGATGAACCCCTCAATCTCCCCGACCAGGGCGGGGGGTTCCGAGTGCAGCTCCGTGGCCATGTCGCGCAGCTTCTCCTTGGCCTTGTGGAGTAGCGTGTCCGTCCGCTCAGGGTAAATCTGGTGATTGACGGCGACGGTGGCGACCTTGCCGAACAGCTTGGCGTACACCTGTGGCAGGTCGGCCATGAGCTTGAGCTTCTGCCTGTCAGACAGCCGCGCGAACGCCCAGAGCGCGAAGGCATCCTTCTCCCAGTTGTCGAGCTGAGAGAGGCCCAGCGGCGGGCCCTGGTAGAAGTCCTGTGGAAGCGGTTGAGTCACGTTGATTCCCTTTCGTTGTGCTGCGTGGTGCTGCAAGGCACGCCCCGGTTTCGAGCCGGGGAACTTGGGCCTACTCACCCGTGCTGCTACACCCGTCCGGGGCATGCCCGATACAGTCAAAGCAGTCGTTGCAGTGCTCCAACTCTTCCAGGTCAGAGTCAAATACCGGGCCGCCGTGGCCTGAGTCAGGAGTGGTCTTGCTCAAGTCCAGCCCGGCACGCTTAGCGCAGTTGAGGCACAGCCTTGCCCCGTCGTTGTCGTATGCTATGAGCTTGGGCACGGCTAATCCGCCTCGCTGAGCTTCACACCCTTGTGGATTCTCGGGCGCGGGGCGCGGCTCAAGATTGCTTGGGCCTCGCTGTAGTGCCCCTCCCGCTCCAGCCTCAACGCCTTGGGTGACAGGACGTAGCACTCGTGATTGACGGGCACGCCGTCACTTGTGCGGTGCGGTTTGTTGCAATACGATGCGGTGAACATATCCATACCAATCACCACGCCAGCTTGTCGTACATGCTGCGCTTGGTGCGGGTGGGCAGCTCGTCAAACGCCACCTCACGCAGGCTGCGCAGCTTGGGCGCCGGACCCTTGCGCTGGGTGTAGTGGCGCACCACGCGCCACGACTTGCGCGCATGCTTACCGGACACGGACTGCCGCCGGGCCTGCGCATCCTCCCGCTCCAGCTTGGCGTGCTTCTTCACCGCCATGTCAATCAGGTTCAACACCCCCAAGCTCGTCAACAGCCGAGTCCTGAACGCGCTGTCCCACACCACGACGTAGCTCCCGTGACGCTGCATGTACTTGCCCTCTAGTCTATGGTTGGCACTTCAAGTTGCAGGGCCCACAACCTCACGGCTTGGGCCCAGCCTTGACTTACCAATCACTACGCACCCATGACCAGCTCGCACAGGTAGGCGGCCGAGAGCGCGACGTCGCCCTGCGCAGGGTGCGCTCCCATGATGACGCCGTAGGTGTAGCTCGCCATGTCCTGCATCGCCAACTTGCGGAAGTAGATGCACGCCGAACAGGTGCATGTCCTCAAGTGGCGCGGCTCGCAGCCCGCCTGAACACCATACAGCCGTGAATACGCACAGCAGCGCACAAGGTCTATGCACGCATAGAATCCATAGAACCGCATGGTCTGTGCTGATGCAATCACGCCGCACGTTGAGCACTCAACCTGTACTTCGCTGTTCATACACTTCACCCCTTGATTGGCACGTCAACTTGAGGCACGGATGGGTACACCCCTCCCGTGCCTCGCATTCGCATGTCAATCAGCGTGCAGGAGGACGCACTACCCCTCGGACGTGACGCCCGACTCCTGCTCCACCTCCCCCACGGGGGCCTTCTCCGCCAGCAGGTGGGCGTTGTCCTTCATGAACTGGCGGATGCTGTCCGCGTACCCCAGCAGGCGGTCCCACTGCCCCTTGTAGAGGGTGACGGGGAAGCGGGAGTTCAGGCCGTAGATGGACAGCCCGCCCTTGGCGGACACCTTGCACGACAGCTTGCGCTCCGGCTTGGCCGTGGCCGTGGCGACGGACTTCCAGATGGCGGACTTCGTGGCCATGTCCAAGCCCGCCCACACCTTGGGGTCGAAGCCGGGCGGAATCACCTCGGACTTGCCAGTGGGCACGGTGAGCTGGGCCTGGACGGGCACGGGGGACAGCTTGCCCTGCTCCACTCCGGCCCGCTTCAGGGTGGGCTGGACGCGGGCGGTGCTGGACTTGGAAGAGAACGCAGACATGATTGGTCCTTTCGGCTACGGTGCTACGGGTTGAACTGCATGGGTCCAGTTTGAGGGGGCACGTTCATGCCCCCCAGGCCATGGTCATTTCCTGATTACTTCAGTCCCAGCTCGGCACCCAGCACGGAGAACACCCCCTCCGTGTCCTGGCAGGCCATGTCCATCCACAGGGCAGCCGCCGGCTTGGTGTCACACTGCATGATGACCGGGGCCGGAGTGAAGGCGCCCTCGTCACGGTGCATGAAGACGGCAACGACGGCGAGCGAGGCCCACGCAAAACGGTTGCTGATAACCATGATTGTTGGTCCTTTGTTCAGCCGGGACTTGAGCGCCCCGTGCTGGCAGAAAGTAGGCAAGGCCAATCAGCCCTCCTACGCTCTGCCAGCACGCTGAGGTTGCATCCTGAATCACTGTCCAGGGTAGTCCTCAGCGTGCTGAGTGGTGCGCCTTCATCGCTAGCGGCGCACTCCGCCCCCATCATGCCTTGTCAGGGGTGCGGCTATTCGGTTGTCAGAGAACGGCACACGCACGGGCGCCCCTTCGGATGGCGCTTCTAGGCTGGCGTGTGTGCTGCCCGGCTCATGCCGGCACTACGGGTGGCGCAATCGTCGCGGGGCCTTGGGGCGCCATTGCCCCCGCCTCGCTCGCGCTGGACCGCTCGTATTCCGAGCGGCGCATGTCCCTTGCACCGTGCTGCCAATCAACTTCGGTGCTGCATACTGCCCACCTCCCCGCCCGCCGTCAACTGATTTGCCGCTACTGCCTGCAATCAACTTCGTACCGTGCTGAACACCGCCGCAATCGCGTCTGACTCGGACGTCTGTGCAGCACGCTGCACAGCTCCAGCCGCCCTCTCCCCGTCCCCGGGGCCCGCCTCGACCGTCCTCCCCGCCGCGCCGAAGTCGTCGCGTCGAAGTGAAGCAATCATCCCCGAAGATGATTGCGTTTGCAAGCCCTCGGAAGCAATCACCGAAATCCCCAACGATTCCGTGACGTTACGCAAGCGCCCCGCCACGGCACCCAGCGAAGTGGGGCGGACCCGGCAATCCCGGGTCGATTCCGGCGATGTGGAATCGCGCGCACGCGCGTAGAGCGGGGCGCTACCAGGGCGCCTCTCAGAGGGAGCCGTGCGGTTGGGTGCATCGTGGAGAGGGGGGAGAGGGTGGGGGGGTGTTCCCTCCCCTCCCTCCCGTCCCTATCCCGTGTGTCCCCGTCAGGTGTACCCGCCTAGCCCCGCCCTCGTAGGTGATTGGGTGTCCCAATCAATCCCACCCTACGCCCTGGGT
>Ga0316630_10000020_pt1 | contig 39713 bp, 43 predicted proteins | sample OWC_May_M1_C1_D6_FD_207658 | JGI IMG/M metagenome (GOLD analysis project Ga0316630, IMG submission 207658) | Wetland soil microbial communities from Old Woman Creek delta, Ohio, United States - OWC_May_M1_C1_D6_A | ecosystem: Environmental > Terrestrial > Soil > Wetlands | place: USA: Ohio...
AAGAAATCTCCAAAAAAACTGGTAAAAGCATGGAAGAGTTACGAGTTGAAATGGGCAAGGGTGCTATCTCAGCCCAAGATGTATCAGACGCTTTTAAAAGTGCAACAGTAGAAGGTGGTCGTTTTAATGGGGCAATGGAAAAGCAGTCTAAAACTCTAACTGGACAATTCTCAACCCTGAAAGATAATTTTAGTAAGTTATCTGGTCAAATAATGACACCTTTATATAATGTTATTAAGAATAATCTGTTCCCCGTTGCGTCTGATTTAATATCAAAATTATCGTATGGCTTAGATACAGGACAATGGTATGGGTTTGACGTTGTTATAAATAATATTACTAAATCTCTTGGTCTTGCAGCCACCGCTTTTATTGGATTTAAAGCAGGTGCAATCATACAAGGTGTGGTTCAAAGTTTTCAATTCGCTCAAGTGCAACTCGCATTATACACAGCAACTGCTAATGGAGCAACAATAGCTCAAGGTTTACTAAATGGCACTTTAACTATAAGTCAAGGTGTTGTAGCTATGTTGACAGGGCAAATTACACTGTCTACATTAGCAACTGCTTTATGGACTAAAGCTCAAATGGCATTAAATGCGTCAATGATGGCAAATCCTATACCTTGGGCTATTGCACTTGTAGCTACTTTAGCAACAGGTTTAATTTTTCTTAGTGATGCTCTCGTCAAAGTCAGCAAATCAACTTCTGACTCAATGACTAAAGCATTTGATAATTTTACAGCAACTGTTATAAACGCAAAAAGTCGTCTAGACGAATTTGCAGGTGCATTTAGTGCCTATGACGCAAAAGGTGCTGAAATCCAAACAAGCATAGAAACGGTGCAAGCAGGTATAACCGAAATTACCACTCTAGCTACAGAAGAGCGTAGAGCATTAACTGACTCTGAAATAGCAAAGTTGGATGAATATTTTCTCAAACTTCAAACTCTTGAAGAACAAGAATTAAAAATAATGGAAGCAAAACGAGACGCTGTGGCAACGGTTACCCAAAGTATATTAGATAACTTAACATTGAGTGCCGAAGAATATAAAACGAAAGGTGCAGAGATGCTTGCTACACAACAAGATATAGATAATCAGACACTCACACAAATTGACAAGGCAAGAATGGATGAGGTGGCGGCCTTAAATCTAAAATTTGGTGATCAAGCAAATATAAGCAATCAGGCTTACGCTGATCAACTCAAAAATATAAACACCAATTATGATAATCAAAAACAGGCAGTCGCAGATGGGTTGGCTAAACAGTGGGAACAGTATGTAGCAGGATACGCAAAGTTGATCGGAGTGGACGAGGAATATAACAGAAAGGTAACCGTGACTTTGTCAGATCGTTATGGTAATCAAACTACAATGGATGCGTCCATGGAAGATGAGATGTCACGGCACACGAAAGAATTAGATTATATAAACACCACCTATGCCAACGACAATAACAGAAAAAATGCAGAAATTGAAGATGAAAACAGGTTACATAATGACAACATGGGAGAGATTTGGAAGGAACTAACAAATGGAATGGATGATACTAAAAAACAACAACTTACTACTCTAATCGCAATGGTAGCGGACGCCTCAAGCAAGGGTGCAGAAGTGGAAGGTAAGTACGGGGACATGACCAAAGGTATCGTAAGTAAATTAGATGATTTGGCACCAGATACAAAAAAATCAATGGAAAATGCAATGCAACCTTTAATAGACACTATAGACAATAAGAAACCTACCATTTTGCAGAGAATCACCACGTTGGGAATGGATATCCTCAAAGCACTAAACAAATCTCTAGGGAACGCCTCCCCCTCCAAAAAAACTCGTAAGATATTTAAAAACGTAATGCTAGGTATGATGTTAGGAATGGGGGGAGAAGAAAGGAAACTTTTTGACAAAGTAGATGATATCTTTAGTCGATTGACCGCTGCGATGAATTTGAGTGGTATGGGAATAGAATCCAACTTATCAACAGGTAATATTTACAACAGGGCTTATAATACAATTCCAATTGCTATAAATGGCTCTTATACCTCGAATGTACTAGTTGACGGTGAAGTATTGGCTACTACTGTCAACACGGTGGATAGTAGGAGGCAACTACAATATGGCTATTAGCACGTATCTAATTAAAAAAGGATCATTTGAATTTGAGCAAATATTGTCAGAAGGTTATACTTTTGACACACAACCGGTAATTTTAAATCAATCCACCAAAGCGGATGGCTCTATCAAGACAGTTTATGCACAATATAGCAACATTACAGTCACGCTTAAATTTGGTAACTTGGATGGTGCTACTATATTAAGTTACGCCTCTCAACTAATAGACGGCGAGTATGAGGTTTGGAATCCATATACTGGAGAATATGAGAGTTATGAGTTTGTAGTCACTAAAAATCCAGTGGCAATGATCAGCATGCTAAATGGCGAAAGATATACAGATTATGAGGTTATCTTGACAAAAGCAGAGGAGGTAACAGTATGGTCAGTATAAGTACAGATTTAAGTAATGCCTTAAAAGCAAACAGCATTGTAGAGCGTGATTATATCATCATTGACGGGGAGAGATTGTATGTATGGTTCGATCTTTACGATGATTGCTACAAAGATGGAAATATAGTTCAAAATTTCATTATGAAGCGAATCGAGTTTGATTATGCAGACTCCTATGAATTTAAAGAAAAGGAATTTACAGCACATAAAGAATTCCAACTACCCGACGGTAGCTGGGAATCAATTAGTTATGGAACTTTTATAGTAACAGAAATTACCGAGTCTGATACTAAAGAATCTGTAAAAGTAGTGGCGTATGATTATGCGTTAAAGTTTGGTACAGATTATGTCTCTATTTTAGACTATGACGCTGGCACTGTAACTATGCTTGATGTGTTGCAAGAAGCATGCACCAATTCAGGGGTAACACTTAATACTACCTCCTTTGCTAATGATGACTTTATAGTTGATTCTAATCAATTTGATGGTGCTCCAACTTATGGTAATGTCGTCTCGGCGGTCGCTGGAATGGCGGGATGTTTTGCCAAAATACGTGGTGATGATGAATTATATTTAATATTTACAACTGAGACAGGTATCACAATATCTCCGTCTGAGTATAGCGAATTTGAGGATAAACGTGACACTCAATATATAACAGTTGTCTCATTAGGGATAAGTAATATCGAAGGTGAGAATGTAGTACTTAGAGACGAGCCAAACATACTCCTCTATGGTGAGAATTATTTAAATATTAATGACAATCCTTTTGCGTACACTCAAGACAAACGTGCCTCTCTAATCACAGATATTTACAATAACTGTATTGGATTTGGATACAGTAGCATGGTGCTTAAATCGTGTCTGTATCCGCACCTCGAATGCGGTGACAAGATAACAGTACTCAATAAAGATGGAGAGAGTGTCGAGACTATTGTTTTGAGACGAACCTTCAGCGGGACAGAATGCACTCTAGAAGCACCCTCAATTATTGATGCAACTGTGGAATACTCAAATCCATTAAGCACTTTAGACGTCACAAAACTAACCGAAATTAGAGTAGATAAAGCAGAGCAAAATATAACCTCACTAATCGAGCAAACTACCCAAATCAGCAATGATGTTAGCAACAATTACGTGACAACCGAGGTTCTTAGCAATGTTATTACTCAAACATTAACTACTACAAGTGATCTCATACAACGCAAAGGTGGATTCAATTTACTCAAGAACACTCAATTTTATTTAGATGGGGAAGATTGGACAATAAGTGTTGGGGCAAGTTATGAGGTATTGCAAACACCAGATGTTCAAGCAAACACACTATGTAAGTCGGAATTGTTGCTAAATGATGGCACATTCACTCAAACATTCCAGTGCGAATTAAACAAGACTTATACCATATCGGGTAAATATATGCATAGTGGTGGTAATCAGAGTTACATAAGGATTTATAATAGTCCAACATTGTATGAGACAGTATTGGATACCTCGGCAACCGTAAGCACTAGAACGGAGTTTTATTACTCCTATACAGCAACCGTCAATACTCCTTACATAGTACTTTATAGCAACAATGCCGACTTTAATATCTCAGATTTGATTATCCAAAATGGAGAGTCAAAAGTTTGGTCACCAAATGCACTCGAGGTACGTGGATATAACTATGTACTTAATGCAGATGGGCAACGCATTTACAATGTCTCGGACAACACACAATACAGTCAGTCAGATGCTAATAGTTTTGATACTTATAATGGGGCAACAGTGCTCTCCACGTATGGAGAGAATTTTGAGGCTGAAACAGGGACTGTAAGAGGAGTTTTTACAGTCAACACTTTATTAATAACTCCTATCTCAGACACTATTTACTTTGTGGGGTGATTTATTATGGCTTGGACTACCTTATTGACAAATCAGAGATGGGGCGTTGAAAGTCCAGCACTTTATTTTGACTTATACTATGATAGTTATAGATCAGTAAATAGCATGTATTATAAGACTAAAATATCGATACATGCTAACTCGTCACCATTTGCCGAGGAGATATATGTAAAATTTTATTTAGATAATGTTTTAAAACTAAATAATTATAATATAAAGCCTTTTACACCCACAACTTGGGCAAGTACAATAGAGTATGAGTCAGGATGGTATGAGGTTACAAACAAAATCAGCGGGACTACCAAATTAGATTATTGGTTATTCTCACAGACTCGATTATATAACTACATTTATTATTTACCAGTATTGGGTGCAGGTAGTGTTTTGGCTACCACAATTAATGATTTTACTATTGATAGTAGTTATGGTGTTGGTAATGCCTTCCCGGTTACTTGTGCAAAGTATGACGCTAGTTATTATGACGTGTTATATGTCTACATTGGATCAAATCTTGTTGCTACACGAAATAACTATGCAACAGGCAATTTTACTTTTACTAATGCGGAATTGATTACCCCTTACACGGGAGTCTATGCCCTCATGGCAGGTAGTTTGTCCAAACAATTTACATTTAATTTAGTGACTTTTGTCGACTCAAACAAAGCCACGCAAGTAGGCAACGGATCGGTTAAGTATGCAACAGGAACTATAACAAACTATGGTTCAACCTTAAATGCAATACCTTACTTTACTTTAGATAGTACAGAGGGTGTTGGTAATCCATTTGCAGTCTCAGTCAACAAAGGTACATCCACTAATTATGATGTATTAACGATCAAAATTGGGGCTAATACGGTTGCTACACGAGATAATTATAGTACTGGTAATGTAACCTTTACAAACGCCGAACTAATTACCGCCACAACTGGTATTTATGCGAGGATGCCAAGTAGTAGGAGTGCAACATTTACATTCGAGCTTAAATCTTATACAGACTCAGGCAAGGGTACACAAGTAGGGACTACCTCTACCGTGTCTACAGTGGGAACTATAGCGACTTATTTACCCACGATTAATAGTGCAAACATCACTCATTTAGATAGTAATGCTACCACGGTTGCTTTGACTGGATCAAATCAAAAATTTATACAAGGGCACAGTGACTTACAAATTCTAGTAAACAGTAAAGGTACAACCTACAAAGGTGCTACATTAGGCAACAATGCTTATCAATATATTGTGTCGGGACAAACTACACAATACTCAAATGAGAGTGACTCTTTAAATTTTGTAAAAACATTTGAGGCTATCACTACTGGGGGGTACGCTTTATATCTTATAGATAGTCGCTCGGTTGGGGCAGTATACAATAAAGGATTATCATTTACTAATTATAGTAATCCAACGATATCCTCATTATCTATAACACGTCTAAATGGCTCTGCAGAGGATATTTATATTGCTGTTACTGGGACATATACAGATTGGACTGGTCTATCAACTACCAATAGCATACAGACTGCTAGATTTAGATACAAGGAAGTAGGCGGGGCATATGGGAGTTATACAAATATCACCCTTACTACTAATACAGGTGGATCGTTTACAAAATCATCCTACAATGCAGTAGATTTAGACATCACAAAAGACTATGAATTTGAGGTCGAGTTTATTGATCGACTAGAATCAGTGACTCAAACTGCAATAGTGATAGCTGGTACAGGTACTATAGTGCTAGATATTAGCAACAAATCATTGGGTATTGGTAAAACTCCAGATGCAAGTGTTGACAGAGGGTCTCTAGATATAGCAGGAGGTTTATACTTTGATGCAGTGCCAACATTTGGGGTGCAACTGCAAGAGCAAGGTAATAATGCAATAACATCAGCGGGACTCTATAGGATTTTAAATAGCAAGGTCGAGCCAAGATGGGGTATAGACACCGAGACGGTGTTTGAGTCAAATAATGTTTATAACAAATCAATAACTCAAATTGACGCGAATACATATCTTATATTTTACAATCGTACGAATTGGACGGGTTATATTAGACTCTTAACTATATCAGACGGCGTTATTACTGTGGGGAATGCCACGACGGTAAGCAACGTATATTATCCTACCATTGCCAAATTAGACACCAATAAGGCTATTATTTTATACAACGAATCAAGCAATAATTTAGCCTCAAGTGTAGTATCAGTTTCGGGGACAACTGTAACGGTTGGCGATAAATATACCAGTGCCGTGGATGGTATACAAATTGGTTTAGCACAAATTAATACTGATAAAGCATTAGCGTGTTATGCGGATGGGAGTAACAGCAATTATGGGACAGCACGAGTTTTAAGTGCTTCTGGCACGGTAGTAAGTTTTGGATCGGCGGTGGTGTACGAAAGTGCTGGTACATCTGGTGCGGTGCATAAAGTAGCCCAATTAGATACTGACAAAGGCATTGTGTGTTTTAGAGGGACTAGTAATTATGCTAGAGCTTGTGCAATGACAGTAGCGACAGCGACCATAACAGCAGGGACGACAGTTAATGTAGAAGCCGACACTAGTGATTATCTTGCAGTCACACAAATTACTACAGATAAGGCGATAGTTGCTTATTATACTAGTGTTGGTGGAAGAGCGTGTACTCTTAACGTGTCCACACGTACCATTACACCTGGAACTCCAATCACATTTACTACAAATATTAAAAGCACACCCTATACTGGTATTGCCATGCTTAATACGGTAGATGCTATATCGTTTTATAGGGATAACGTGGGTTCATATCCAACGACTTGTAAGTTAACAACATCTGGCACCTCTACAATTGTTGCGGATACCCCTATTATGGTTGGGACTGTAGCCACCGCTTATTACGATTGTGCTCTAACAAATCTCACAACAAACGAAATGCTTTTATTGTACGGATATATCTCAACTAGTAAGACAGCAATTTACAAACAATATGATGCTACTGGATATGTATTAGGGGCGTCTTTTAGCAGTAACGATATCGAGGGACGATCCGATAGTTTGACAGTAGTACCTTATGTCCCGCTGAGTTAGGTTTTAAAAAATAAAGGAGATTTAAAATAATGAAAGTTTATTTAGATGCAGGCCATGGTGGTAAAGATTCAGGAGCCGTTGGTCTTGGTGGGAGACTAGAAAAAGATGATTGTCAGAGACTGACAGAGTTAGTAGTACAAAAATTGCAAGGCTCTGGAATAAGTGTTATACTGAATAATGATGTAACGGAATCTGTGTATGACATAGTATGCCAATCAAACTCCGAAAACGTTGATCTATTTATATCAATACACCGTAATGCTTTTATGGATCCAAATGCTAATGGGTTGGAGGTGTGGACATGTACAAATGCTCGGGAAGTAACAAAAAGAAACGCAAACCTCGTTTACAATAAATTAATTAATGTATCAACAATGAAACCTCGTGGAGTAAAAGAATCTAACTTTTACGTACTAACTAAAACTAATGCTCCAGCAATGCTACTTGAGATAGGGTTTGTAACTAACTTTAATGATAATATTCTCTTTGATCAATATATTGATGTTTATGCAGAGGCGATCGTCAGCGGGATTAAAGAGATTTTAGGTGTTTATAAATATACTGTTATTGCAGGTGAATACACCAATCAAGTAAGTGCAGAATTGATGCTAAATATATTAAAAGTAAAAGGTATTGAGGGGGCGTACATACGTTGAAAGAATTAATAAATTGGGAATATCTTGGAAGTATAACAGGTGTATCTACAGTAACTGGATTAATGACACAACTAATTAAGCCCTATATACCTATTCCTACTCAAATAGTAGCGTATATAGTAGCTGTATTATTATTAGTTGCTTACGATATTTACAAAAAAGATTATTCACGTGTACCTTTATCTTTAATAAATGGTTTTATAATTGCTTCTTTAACCTCCAACACTGTATCGGTCTTATCTCGGTTGGGTGTCGCTTTTTGAATGTGCGATTAAAGGTCATTAGATTCATGTTCATTTGTTTTGCCCATTCGACCTTCTTTATTGACTTATTTTTCCAAAGAGTGTAATATGCATTCCATAGGTTTTCATTAACTTCTTTAGGCTTGCTACCTGATTTAGTGTAATTTTTTGTCTTAAGAAACCTATATAACTCGATCTCGTGAAAAGCTGTTACAATGTGAGCGACATAAGACTGATTACTAGTATCGATAGCATCATTTATAGAGATTATATTAGCACCCACTTTCATCAATTTTTGTAACATCAGGACTACATCACGTGTCCCCCATGATAAACACCCTAACGATTTGACAACAAGAGTATCACCATCACCTATTTGATTTAGTAGTTTAGCTAAATTAGGTCGTGATTTGTATATTTTGTTAACATCATCTGTAAACATTTTATCGACACCAGGTATAGTATCGATGCTGTTATCGGAGTATCCATACTTCATTTTATTCACCTCTTAGTAATTATAACATACTTTAACAAACCAATACAAATATTTGAGGTACGTATGGACAGATTCAAAATGGCACGAAAAAGGACAGATCCAGAAAAATTACATTATTTACAAGTTGAAATGTTGTCATATAACAAAACTAAAAAAATATTAAATAATCCTCATCAAGGTATTACTACATTAGAGCTTAGATATATGACTAATATAGTGCAAGCTATAGATAAAGCGTTAGATTTGCTGGAAGCTACAGGCGGTGGGCAACTAAAACGCACAATAATAGAAGATGCATACTGGCATTCATATCATAAATCATGCCAAGAATTGGGGATGAAATATTATGTGCACTACAACACCATCAGACATTATGAGTATCAGTTTTTTTATTTGTTAGCTGATTGTTTAGGAATAAGATTAGCAAAAAAATAAGTTGTTATTTAATTCAAAATATGTTATAATTAAAGTATCGCAAGGGGGTGAAGAAATGAAGTGGATGAAGAATATTTTACACAAGACGAAGAGGAGTATATGGAAAGTGCCTATCAAGAGTGCCTAGAAGCCGAGGAAATGAAAGAGTGGTGCAAGCTATACAATGATGCATAAAAAAAAAGTCGAAATTAATCGACAATTAAAAAAAAAGGTATTTGTATGTTAACAGAAAAAGAGATCGAGAACAAGATTAGGCGATTTTTAATACAACAAGGTGCTTATCATATTAAGCACTTTGGGTGTATGTTCTCGAAGGCAGGTGTACCAGATATTTTAGCCTGCCTTAATGGGCTTTTTATAGCCATTGAAGTCAAATCGGCAAAAGGCAAATTAAGTGAATTGCAAAAAGATCATATCCAACAAATCAGGGATGCAGGGGGAATAAGTATGATGGCAAGATCACTAGATGAAGTTGTTTATTACCTAACCTCGAAGGGGATTAACTTGTTGCCTACTCCAAAAAGGAGAAAAAAGAGCGATGAATAACATTATTAAAAGATTAATGTCATTTTTAATTGATGAGGATCCAGATATGAATGAAATTTTGGCAAATAGAGATAAGTATATTGGCGGATCAGACTTACCAAAAATAATGGGAAATGGTAATTGGTATAAAATCGCTCAAGAAAAGATTAATCCAACTTTTGAGGGAAATGAATACACTTATTATGGGCAATTTATGGAGCCCAAATTGCGAAGTTATATTAATCAACAATATGATTACAACTTCCAACCTCACACTGCATACGATGGCATTTATCGGGGTAATTGCGATGGTATTGACTATAATGCAAAAAAGATACTAGAGATAAAAACATACGGATCTGAGTTAGATGTTAGATATTACATGCATCAAATTCAAGCTTATTTGCATCTTTTTAATGTCAAAACATGCATACTAGTAGGTTACAAAAGACCTCACAATTTTTTTATGTGGGGAGATATTACTAATCCTCAAAGCTACAATTTAGAGTTTGATGAGAATCGAGTAGATATTTATCACCTTTGGCGAGATGCTAACCAATGGAAAAAGATAAACAAAAAAGCAACTAACTTTTTTAAAGGATTAGATGCTCTAAGAAATGATTTGTCAATCGATGAAAGACATTTTAACACAATCTGTTATGGAAAGCAACTAATCGACACACTCGATAAATGGCAAAATCCAAAAAAGTTAGAGAAATTACTGATGGAGCAAGATATTTTTAATGCACAGATTGGTGCATACTCTATCAAACGCACAGACATAACAAAGTTTGGGGTGGATGTAGAGCGATTATCTCAGGAAATGCCTGATGTTTTTGAACAATATAAAACAATTAACACGACTACCAAAATTGAGATAAGGAGAAAAAGAAATGTTACCAATTAATGAACCAAAGACAGTAAATATTACCCCTAAGAACTATCTAATTTGGGGAGAGTCAATGTCGGGTAAGACATATTTAGCTTGTCAGTTTCCAAATTCTATTCTGCTCAATACCGATGGCAACGCTGTCAAAGTGGCGACGCCATCTGTTGATATACGAGACTTCGAGACATTTTCTCAAGTAATTGGCGAACTTGAAAAAGGAGGACACGAATATGAGTCCATAATAATTGATTTAGTTGACGATTTACGCACTATGTTAGCAACATATGTCTGCAAAAAATACAAAGTGCAAACATTATCTGATGTTCGATTTGGGAAGGCTAGTGGGGAATTTAAGGACTTGTGGTTACGCATTATGATCAAGCTCTCTCAAATGCCCCAAAATATTATATTTATTTCACACATGATTGAAGCGAATACATTTGATGAACATGATGTTGATAAACCATCATTACCTCAGCGGGAACTTAACGTCTGTATGGGTCGTTGTGACATAGCAATAAGATGCAGAAAAATACGAGATAACTATATCCAACAATGTGATCGCAAAAGACATGTTTATACATTAGGGGATATAGTAGACGAACGTATTTTAACAGCATTATCCAATGTTCAAAATTTAATTAAAAAGTGAGGTTTTAATAAATGATTAGTAAAAGAATAGTGCAGGAATTAATTAAAAGTAATCGACCAAAATTTGTAGCAGAAGGCAATTATATAGGTTGTGTCAGTACAGTAGAGCAAAGGGAAAACGAAAAAGGCACGACATGGCTTGCTATAACTTGTACCACAGAAAAGATTGGAAAAGTGTATCTCAGGTATTTTTTTACAGATCGTGCTTATAAAAGAGCATTTAGAGACTTACAATCTTTAGCCAAAGAATTTGGGTTAACTATTGATCTAGAACAATTTGAAGTCAGAGAATTAGATTATTTATGCGATTTATTTGGGGAACTTTGTGGAAAAGAAGTGTCGGTGAATGTGACTGGAGGCGTAGGAAATTATACTTATAAATTAAGCAAGGTGGAAAAAGATGATTTATGCCTTTGATTTCGAAGTTTTTAAGTTTGATTGGCTGGTTGTTTTCAAAAACGACCAGTCCATGGTCGTCTTTCACAATGATCAAGAGGGATTAAGGAATTGGCTAAAAGAGAATAATCCTATATTAGTGGGGTTCAACAATCATCATTATGACGATAAGATTTTATTTAATTTAATTGCAAGAGATATTTGTACTCCAGCAGATTTATTAAGTATCTCAAAAAAGATAATAGATGATGAGGAAAAAATTTGGGTTGATCTACCTGTATTAACGTTAGATACGAGACAAGAACTCGAACAAAATATCTCGCTTAAAGCTATAGAAGCACATCTAGGGTGGGATATCGTGGAATGTTCTATTCCTTGGGATATTGACAGACCCTTAAAGGATGACGAACTTGCTGATGTTACTAAATATTGTATCCATGATGTGGAAGCAACGCTTAAAATATGGGATTTAAGGGAAGATTATTTTTCTGGAAAATGGAATTTAATTAAAGAGTTTGGTTTGGACACAGAAGATTGGAATAAAACTCAAGCAGGATTATCTGCATTAGTATTAGGAGCTAAATCAAAATATAAACCTCCAAAAGATAGACTGTGCATTGAGTATGACAATAAAATCAATTGGATGCTGATACCTCCTAAGATTCAAGGATTTTACAAGGAAATTGAGAAAGCATATTTATCGGGAGCAGATGCAAAAAGTCTAGAAAGGAATTCTAAGATGTATGTCTTTATTGGGGGGGTTTCTAACAAAATTGGAGTAGGTGGAATTCATGGTGCTATACCTTACTACAAAGGGGAGGGAAACTATCTACATATTGATGTTGGCTCTTATTACCCTGCTCTAATGATCAACAACAAATGGGTATCTAGAGCTTGCAAGAATCCTGAGAGATTTAGTGAAATACGTGACACTAGGTTTGCTCTAAAGAAAGCTGGTGATTCAAGAGAATATATCTACAAGATTATTCTAAACAGTACTTTCGGAGCGACTAAAGCTAAATATAATAAAATGTTTGACCCGAAGATGGCTAATAATATCTGTGTTAATGGACAAATAATAATGATTCAACTAATCCGTGAATTAGAGACATATTGTAAGCTAATCCAAAGTAATACTGATGGATTAATTGTAGAGATCAAAGATATAGATGGGATTAATCAAGTTCTTGAAGATTTTACCAATAGATTCAATATCACATTTTCTAAAACAAGAATAAAAAAGATTGTTCAAAGAGATGTAAATAATTACGCAGTTCAATACGCTAACGGAAATATTAAGACAAAGGGTATTTTTGCTATAAAAGATTGGAAAAATAATTCTCTAAATGTTATGGCTAAAGCTTTGCAAAACTATTTTTTTAAAGGTGGGAATGTACTAGATACATTATTATCGGCTGATATTTTAGACTATCAGATTATTGCTAAGAAAGGTCGTACATATCATCACATGGAAACTAATGGAGAAGTTATTCAAAACGTTAACAGGGTATTTGCAACTAAGACTGGGTCAATTGTATATAAAGTCAAGGACAATGGTCAGCGGGACAAGGTGGCTCTTACGAGCGAAAGAAGTACAGTGTGGAATGTGTCGAACTTTGATAAAATAGAGTTAGATCGACAATATTATTACCAAATCATCTTGGACGAAATCTCAAAATTTCGTTGAGTATTGTCGGACATCCCACGTACCCAAAATTTAATCTCACAGGAGACCAAATCATTATGAAACACAACATACACAAGGAGACAAACACCATGAAATATTATGTTCCACTTAATTCTAACAAAAAACCAGAAATAAAACAAGTAGTAGAAAAGTTCTGTGTTAATTCCATGGATGAATTAGAAAACGCAGGTTTACTACTTCCAAAAGATGTTATGTTTATCGATTTTGATGGGCATAACACTAAAGAAGATATTTATATAAACAGGTTGAAAGAAAGATATCCAGATACTTGGTTGGACACCGATAGAGGTACTCATTTCTATTTTAAGAAATCTGTTAAGACAAAAATAAAACATCAAGCTAAAAAATTATCCACTTGTGGTTTGGTGTACGACTTTTGTTGTGGGAAGTATTCGGTGATTAAGAAGGATGGCGTAGTAAGAACAGGATCTTGGGATTATGATTTCGACAAACTACCTATTCTGCCCGATTGGTTATTACCATTCCCTAAAAAAGAAAAAGACACAATAATTGACCTTGTAGGATTAAAAGAGGGAGATGGGAGAAAAGTATCACTATTCACCTTCCTTGCCAGAATACATGCTCGAATATCTGGTGTAAATATTGCTGAAATTGCTCAAATAATTAATACCATTATTTTTAGTCAACAAATGGAAAAAGATGAACTCAAAGAAGTTATTGATGCTATAAGTGGCGGGAATTATGACTTTGATAATACTGGAATTAATAGTATCAAACAATCTCAAACTATTGCAGATTGGCTGATTAATCAATTTAATGTGACGTTATATAAGGGCAAGTTTTGGCACAAGGAGGGAAAAGGATATATATCTGATGAATCACTATTAGCAGGTAAATTAAATAATACTTTGGATGTCAATGAGACTGACTGGAAAAAGATCATGTTTAAGCTAAATATTAATCCAAGTATACGTGTTAGCGATGATCACAAAAACTTTATCAGAATAGATAATGGCGTGATACATAATGGGGTGTATGGCGAACTAGAAAGTGATGAATTCACACCATACTATCTTCCTATCTTTTACGATCCAGAAGTATATGACGAACATGTGGACAAATTTCTGGATTGGTTATCTAACAACGACAGAGATATGAGGAATGTTATTGAGGAGATGTTTGGTCACATTATTCTCACAGAAAATGCTCCTCATTCATTCTTTCTAATTACAGGAGAAGGTGAGAATGGTAAGAGTACATTCCTAAATATGATTGCTGAATTCACCAAAGGTTTGACCTCGTATGTAGATATCAAGAATTTTGGTAATCCTAACTCGATAGTGAGAATGATTGGTAAATTAGTCAATCTGGCGGATGATATTGATCCTGATTACATTGAGGAATCTAAATCGCTAAAAGTTATTAGCAATGGTGGGGAGTTAGAAGTCAAGACTCTATACAAAGATACCTACCATGTACAGATTAAGACCACATTATTATTTACTGCAAATAGAGCACCAATATGGAAAGATAAAACTCATGGATTATTTAGACGACTCAATATTATTCATCTGGATAACAAGATTGAGAAAACAGATCCTGATTTTCTTAATAAAATTACTACCAATGAGGCTAAACAATACATATTAAGATTAGCTTTAGAAGGGGTACAGAGATTCAAAAATAATAATATGAAAGTTTCTTACTCTGCTAAAGCTCAAGAGACTAAAACTCAATATATGATTGAAAGTGATCCTATGTTGTATTGGTTAGATGAAACTGGTGAAGATTTAGAAGGTCAAACTGTGAGTTATGCAAGTGCAAACTTCAATAACTGGGCTATAAAATCAGGGTGTAAAACAATATCTTCCCCAGAGTTTGGAAAAAGATTAAAGAATATGGGGTATGAAAATAAATTATATAGAGAGGGAGGAAAAGTCTGTAGGAAGATTTTTAAGAAGAACAAATGATTTGGTATAAGGTGTAACAGGGTGTAACAGGGTGTCACAGGGTGTGTAACAGGTGAGAATGCATCTAGAATCAAGGTTGTAACAGGGTAACAGGGTATTCTTCTTTAAAAAAAATATTATATATAATATATATATACTATAATTGGCAGAGAATTAAAGAAATAAAATAATTAAATATTTAAAAGTTTCAAAAAAAAGGGTGTTCACCTGTTACACATCATCTAACCCGCTTCCAGACTGGGTTTGCACCTGTTACGTTTTTTAAGTTCACCTGTTACACCCTGTTGCACAATATATTTAATTTTAAATAATCTCTTGATATTCAAGTTATTTTATACTATAATATAAAAGAGAAAAAATAAAAACAAAGTTGTGTTATAATTAAATTAAAGAAAAAAAGAGGTGAAGAGAGAACGTGATATTGGAGTATTTTCTATTAGGTTTGTTGATTATATTTCTGCCTGGTGTAGTTTTGTTTATCCTCTGGATTTATTTGGATATTATTAATTATTTTTTTGAAGACCAGATTTATGGCATAAAACATTGGTTTATAGAGCTATTATCAAAAATAAAGAAAAGAATGAAAATAAAACAGGTTATAAAATCCCATAATTTAATGCCATACTATAGTGAAATAATGCTTTTAAGAAATAAAGAATTACAATTAAAATTAGCTAGAGAGTCTTTAGTGAAGAAAATATTGCAAGAAACGGAATACCAGGCCGAGCATTTTATTAAAGATATTGTTTTTAGTGAAGCAAGTCTGGAGAATTTCTTAGAATCTGATTTATATCACAGTATTCTGAAACAGAGGTAAAAGATAATGAATTTTGAAATGATAAATATTAAAAAACATCCAGATGCAGTAGAAAAAGAAGATTTTGTTTACAATGTAACTTTCAAAACTTGGCTCAAACAATTTATAGATGTGAATTATAATGTTGGTGAATTCACAAGAGCAGTTATGGAATTAAAAGACTTCCCTGATAGTAGTGATTTTGATGTGATAAAAGAATATATAGATACACATGAAGTAACAGAGGATTTTTATAGTATGTGTTTTAGACTTTTGTTTTTTTACCAAGCCTCCTACCATCCTGAAGTTATGATGAAGTTAGTAATACATTTTACTAGTTAGTGATTTTGCTTAAATTTTCTGTTATTTTCACTGCTTGAAGTGTTTTATACTACAATCGTACTTCAAAACAACTTCATCTTTTGTTCTTGACTTGTGACTTTAGCCCTCTCCATGTCCTGTGGAGGGGGTGTAATTGGTTAAATTTTCTGTCAATTTCACGTGTTCAGTTCTTTTAGACTTAAATAGTCAATTTGTTAGCATCTCAGGTGATATAGTTCAGTAATTGGTGAAAGGGCTTTAATTAGCCATTTTTTTTGTCAATTTAACCTTTTTTGTTGGATTAAAGTGTAAGTATGAATTTTAATAAGAATAAAATTTTAATAACAGGTAACGGTAGTTTTGCCCAAGCTATGATTCAGAGATTATTGTCATACAGTCCCGCTGAAGTGGAGGAGGTAAGAATATACTCCCGAAACGAAAACAAACAATGGGAGACAATGAAGACTTTTGACGATAGTCGCCTGAATATGATAATAGGCGATATTAGAGACTTTAATGCTGTGAAATCAGCAATACGAGGTGTTGATTATGTTATACACACAGGTGCCCTAAAACATGTTGCCGTATGCGAAAGACAACCTATAGAAGCTATCACTACAAACGTAACAGGCAGTATGAATGTAATGCTTGCAAGCATTATGATGCATGTAAAGAAATTGGTTTGCTTAAGTACCGACAAGTCAGCAAATGCATGTACTTGCTATGGGGCGACAAAATACCTCATGGAACGTCTAGCAATAGGAATAGACCACAAAAACACCGACATAATACTCACGAGATACGGCAATGTATTGGGGAGCAGTGGATCGGTTATACCTCTATTTAAGCGTTTGAAAGAAGAAGGAAAGCCACTCACGATAACAGACCCTAATATGACCAGATTTGTGATGCCTATTAGTGATGCAGTAGACCTAGTGCTTTATGCCCTAGAAAATGGTAAACATGGTGATCTATTTACCACTAAAAACAAGACCGCAACAGTCCAAATGATTGCAGATTGTATTTCTGATGATCAAATCATTGTCGGTAGAACTAAAGCAGAAAAGACAGACGAGGCACTATTGACCAAAATAGAGCTTAACCATAGTGAAGATTTAGGCAATTATTACAGAGTTAACGAGAATATAACGAGTACAAAATTTTATTTAAAACCTCTCACTAGCGATAACTCCGAACGGTTTGAAATGGATGAATTAAGGAGATTAATCGATGAAACCTAGTTTTTGTACTGTTATTTTAAGTTGTGATGCGTATAAGGATTATTGGAAGTACTTCTTTGCTTGTGCCAAAAAATATGGTTTGTATGATAACAATATGTATTTAGTGACCGAAACAGAGCAGTGCAAAGAATGTGAAACTATAAATATTAACTCTCCTATTTGGACTAAACGCTTTAGAGAGGCTTTATCTCAGTTAGAAACCTCTCATTTATTAGTTATGTTGGAAGATTATTTTATACGTCAACCTGTCGACAATGATCGTATTTCTGATTGTTTCAAGCATATGTATTTTGGTTTATTAGATCCAATCGTGTGGAATTTTGAGAAAAATTATCGTGATGCATATCATAAATTTTGTCCAGATGGGTGGGCAAGACAAAAAGATAGACAAGTTTATTTAAATTCCACACAACCTTCAATATGGCACAGAGAACGTTTGATATCAAGATTAATAAAAGATCAAACACCATGGGAATGGGAGTTGACTGTAGTTAACAGTCATTACGATCACTACATCAACACTAGTGATTATATTATCGATGTTGGATATGAACATGGTAAACCTTTTGGTGTTACACAAGGGAAATTGACTAAAGAATGTGAATCGTTTTTTAAATCTGAAGGACTTTTGTTATGAAACTTAGCATTATAATACCTTATTTTAATACTAGAGAATTAACCGAAAAATTATTAAATGTATTACTACCTCAAATAACAGATGATGTAGAGGTGATATTAATAGATGATGGGTGCGATGAAACGTCTTTGGAGAAATATCCAATTAAAGTTATTCATGCGAAGAACGGCGGTGTATCGAAAGCCCGTAACATTGGGTTGGAGAATACAACAGGGGACTTTTGTGTGTTTGTGGATAGTGACGATTTGGTTAGTTCTGATTATATTGATTCTATTCTTTCTACAATAAAAAATAAATCATTTGATTATTGTTATTTTGGTTGGTCATCTTGTGACAACAAATTAAAAGTTATAACGGATCCACCTCCATGGAATACGAGTGTGTGGAACTGTATTTATAAACGCAGTCTTATTGGATTACACAGATTTGATGAGACTAAACAAATAGGGGAAGATTTAGAATTTAATAAACATGTTCGGAAGGGCAAAAAACTTAACATTCCGAAGGTGCTATATTATTACAACAATACTAGGGGAGATAGTCTAACTAAACAATATCAAAAGGGCACTATTACAAGAGAGGTTGAAATGAAATGTAAAATAATAGTTTATCGTAGTTTTTTAAGTCTGTTAGGTGGCATTGAAACCGCTATTTACAATTTATGTAACGAGCTAAAACACAAATATGATATTACTTTTTTGTATGACAAAGGGGATGATATCCAACTATTAAGGCTAAGAAAAATAGTGAATTGTGTTAAGTTTGAAGATCAAGAAATTGATTGTGATATCTTCATCCAGTATGGTTATAATCCAGAAAAAGTGATTGAGAAAGTGCAAGCTAAAGAATATATTCAACAAATTTGTTGCGATATTAATGCTATCAAAGTAAATCCTAAAACACACCCTAAAATTACTCAAATTTATGCAGATTCTTATGCTTCAGCAAAATCATTCATGTCTAAATATCCTCGTCTGAAGTGCGGTGTTTTACATAATGTATTCAGTATTCCAGACCCCAAACGTGTGCTTAATCTAATGACTGCTAGTCGTCTCAGTTGGGAGAAAGGTTACGATAGGATGAAAGCAATGGCAAAAAGAATGCATGAATTAAACATTCCATTTAGTTGGGAAGTATTTACAAACGACCGCCCTAATGAGGATATAGATGGAATGATATTCCGTAAACCTCGTCTTAACGTACGTGATTATATGCACAATAAGGATTATGGTGTCCAATTAAGTGAAACTGAGAGTTGGTGTTGTACTGCTAGTGAATTTCTACTAGCGGGTGTCCCAATGATTCTAACTGACTTTCCTTCTGCTTCAGAACAAATACAAGACGGTGTGAATGGATATATATTAAATCGCGATTTAATTAATCTAGATTCAACTATTCAAAATATGTATGAAAACAAGCTACCTAAACCTAATTTTACAATAGATACGATTTCGGAATGGACAAATATTTTAGGTAAAGGAAGCAGAAGCAAATATAAATATGAGTCTAAAAACAACACAATGATTAAAGCCATACGTAGTTATTACGATGTTGTAGAGTGCAAAAATATCAGGGCTGGCGAAGTTTATGAAGCAACTGATGAGAGAGCAAGAGTATTGCAAGGTGATAATGCCCAAAATATCAAGTTTGCAGAGAGATTGTAATTCCCACTGATTATATTTTAAAAAGGAGATTTTATGCCCAAAACAGGTAGACCAAAAAAAGAATTCCAAAGTAAGATTTTTGAAAATTTATGTTTTATACAGTGTCCTAAACATGAAATTTGTAGTGTTTTAGATGTTGATAACAATACTTTGGACAGGATGATAAATGATATATATAATGACACTTTTTCAAATGTCTATAAAAAGTATACCGAAGTCGGAAGAATGTCGTTAAGAAGGACACAATTTAAATTAGCAGAAAAGAATGCAACTTTATGTATTTGGCTTGGTAAACAATATCTTGGACAACGTGACATAATCGAAAATATTAATAATGACAGAGTAATTATAGTTAATAATTTGGGTGATGTAAGTGAATAAGATTAAAACAAAACGAAAGAAACTACAAAAATTATGCACTTTGAATTGGGAAGGGAAAGATACATGTTTGGATTGTTTAGATGAACCTTTACAGTATGAATTTGTTCCTTGTCCTGAAGAAAGTGTGAATTTTGATACTACTGAAAACTTATTTTTCGAATGTGATAATTTAGATGCTCTTAAATATCTTCAAAACACTCATTCACAAAAAGTTAAATGCATTTACATAGATCCACCTTACAACACTGGTAAAAGTAGACAGTATAAAGATGATTTTGGTGATATCACGGGTTGTAAGCATTCCGATTGGCTTAATATAATGAAACCTAGATTAGTCTTAGGAAGAGAATTACTTAGTGAAGACGGCGTTATTTTTATTAGTATTGATCATAATGAACAAGCACAACTAAAAATGCTATGTGATGAGGTTTTTGGTGAAGAGAATTTTCAAAGAGAAATAATTTGGAGGATTGGGTGGGTCTCTGGATATAAGACAAAAGTTAAAAGTTTTGTAAGAAATCACGATGTAATATTCATATATTCTAAAAATAATATAAATTTTAAGTTCCAGAAGAAGTATATTGAAAATAAGGATTTTAGACCACTAATCAAAGATAAACCTGAATTAAGGTTAAAATTAAATGAATTGGGATTAAATAGAAATCAACAAAAAGAAATGTTTGATTTTATTAATTATAAGAATCGATCAGAACGATATCCTGTTGAAGATACTTGGAATTGTAATGAATATGATGATTTAAATAGTATAAATATAGTTTCATTCTCAGGAGAAAAAATTTCTAAACTACTTAATATTGATAAAGATTTTGAAGGACAAAAATCTATTAAAATGATTAAAAGAATTTTAGATTCGAGCAATGAAGAAGAAAATATTAATTTAGATTTTTTTGCTGGAACAGGCACTACAGCTCACTCTACTATGCAACTAAATGGTGAAGACGGTGGTAAACGAAAATTTATATTATGCCAAACTCCTGATCCAATTGATGGGGAGTATTCAACGATTGCTGACCTATGCAAAGAACGTATGAGACGTGCTGGTAAAAAGGTTTTAGAAGAAGCTAAATATAAGGATATTGATGTTGGATTTCAAGTGTGGAAAGTACGAAAGAAGGAAATTGCTTAATGGCTAAATTAATCTACCGCTATGGCGTAATGGGATCGAGTAAGTCGGCATCTGCTTTAATGCTATATCACAATTTTACAGAACGTGGTAAGACAGTATATTTAGTAAAACCTCAATGTGATACTCGAGACGGTCGGATGGTAAAAAGTTCATGTGGTTTAGAGTATGAAGCAATGACTATAGGAGATGTATTGTATGAAATACGACATCAAGGAAATATGGTTGATTTAATAATTGTAGATGAGGCACAATTTCTAAATCCTAACACTTGCGAAATCTTAAGTGGTCTTGTAGATCGAGATAATATCAATGTAGTTTGTTATGGACTCAGAACAGACTTTAAAGGTGAATTGTTTGAAGGTAGTAAATACTTGCTCGCCCATGCTGACAAAATAGAGGAACTTAAAACTATATGTAATTGTGGTAACAAGTGCACGCACAATTTACGTATTAATGCAGATGGTGAAGCAATAATAGAAGGTAAACAAATAGAATTAGGTTATGAGGGTAGTACATATAAGTCTGTTTGTCGTAAATGCTTTAATGAGGCTAAAGAAAAAGCTATATATAATAAAATTAAAGGTGAGTTAAGTGGAAATTAAAGATGTAATTAGAATGTCACACGAAATTTCTAAACAGAAGGGATTTTGGGATAAAAAAGAACGTAATTTTGGTGAGATGATAGCTTTGTGCCATTCTGAATTAAGTGAGGCACTTGAAGAAAAAAGAAGTGGATTTGAAATAAATTATATTTATGATAAAGCCATGCACTTATGTGGTATACCTGTAGAGTTGGCAGATTGTGTGATTAGAATATTTGATCTGTGTGGGTATTATGGGATTGAGTTAGAGGATGTGATCCTCGGGAAGTTGCAGTATAACACGCAAAGAGAGTATAAACATGGGAAAGAATTCTAAATTAAAAAATAATAATGATATCTCTTTCGAATGGGATCACCAAGATCAATATTATGTAAAAACCGATTCTAAATTAAAAAACAAGTATTTTTTTATTAATAACAATAAGTTTTTAATAGACTTTAGAATTAGTGTTGTAGATGGACAGTCTAATGATAACAAGATATCTAGAAGGTTTATGATCTTGGATAGTATGGGGATATCAGACAATTATCTAACATGTTATTTTGATTATAGGATTAATGATAAGTATCTGAAACAAAAAGAATATAATACTTCTAATTTAAAATGGATTATGGAATATATTCAAGAGAATATTCCAAATCTCTACAGTAAAACAAATGAAACTATAATACGAAAAGAATTGACTAGTTTCGTTCATATAAAACAAGAACCTCATTTTATACATAAAGACTTATCAGGTTATTTAAATAAAGAATTAGATTCTTATATTAAAGATATGTTATTTGAAGGTATGATGAACACCAAAAAAAGCTCTAAATAAGAGCCTCTTCTGGTCTTCAATATTACTAATCTTAATTAACAGTCTTAGCTCCCTGCTAAGCTTTACACCTTCTTATTTCAAACAAAGTTTTACTAAAACACTATGTTATTATAACATGATTAAATATAAAGTCAAATCAGTATACAATTAGAGTACACCCTTATTAGTTGGACTTATATTATACATTTAGAGTTATATTCCACTATTTTGAATATTCAATTAAATGTGGTATACTTAATTGAATAGTTTAGGAGGTGGATTAAATGAACAACGAAATGTTAGCTCAAATTCATGGGGGGAATATAAAAGAGGATTTAATATTTGGTGGTATTTTAATTTCAGGTTTAGTGGTTAGTGTGATTATAATACCTGTTCTTGTGGATTTGGAATTAAAAACAGAAAGAAGTAAATACACTAAAAAAATGACACCTGAACAAGAACGAAATTTTATGGATAATTGGAATTATTATAATACGACCAATTGTAATGTTTTACCACGAGGAACTACACCAATTTGTTTAGGGTGGAAATAAACATGAAGATAGGTTATATCAGAGTCAGTTCCGAAGATCAAAACATTGAAAGGCAAGAAGTAATAATGCAGGAATTAGGAGTAGATCGTGTATTTGTTGACAAGATAAGTGGTAAAAACAAAGAGAGACCACAACTAAAAGAGATGTTAAGTTTTGTGCGTCATGGGGATACAGTGGTTGTAGAGAGTATAAGTAGAATTGCAAGGAACACTAGAGATTTATTAGAAATTGTGGATGTTTTAAAATCTAAAAAGGTTGGTTTTTTTAGTAATAAAGAATCTATAGATACCGAGACTCCTTCAGGACAGTTTATGTTAACCGTGTTTGGTGCAATAGCTGAATTAGAAAGAGCCTATATCTTAGACAGACAGCGAGAAGGTATTAATATTGCTAAATATCAAGGTCGGTATAAAGGTAGAACAAGAATTGAAGTAGATAAGGATAAATGGATAGTTTTATATAATAAATGGAAAAACAAAGAAATTACAGGGATTGCTTTTAGAAAATCACTTGGATTAAAACCTGGAACATTTTATAATAAGGTTAGGGAATGGGAACAACAACTAAAATAAATTTAAAAGAAATAATAGCACCTCATTTTTGGAATACATTTAATTCTAAAACACCTCATCAAATCGATTTAGGTGGTAGAGCGTCTACGAAGACTAGCAAGAATGCAATCAAAGTTGTATTTCACTGTCTACAAGATAAAAAATGTAGTGCGGTAATATTAAAGAGATATCAGAACACAATTAGGAATAGTGTTTATAAAGAAATATTACGTGCTCTTAAGAGATTAGGACAGATCAAAGATATGGATTATTGGTGCTATCTCTCTCCCATGTACATACGACTTTCAAATGGAAATAATATTTATTTTGCAGGGGGGGATGATTATGAACGTATCAAGGGTATGATTGATGAGAGTAACCCTATTAAATTAGTTTGGTTTGAAGAGTTAACAGAGTTTGATAATCAAGATATTATAGATCAGATTATAGCAACGTTTGCTCGTGGTAATATGGATTGGTTTGTAGCACTATATTCCTATAATCCACCCAAGAACAGATACCACTGGGTCAATCTATGGGTGGAAAGCCAACGTCAGCGGGACGGGGTATTAATTACAAGTACGGATTATAGAGCAGTTCCTACCGATTGGTTAGGAAATTCTTTTATTTCAGAAGCTGAAAGACTTAAAAAATATGATGAGAAACGTTATCGTTGGATTTACCTTGGTGAAGTAATTGGTATTGATGGTCTAATTTACAATCCAGACTTATTACAAATAGTTTCTGGAAATCATATTACAGATAACAAACTCAAAATACTATACACAGATTTTGCAATAGACACAGGACACCAAACATCAGCTACAACTAGTCTTGCTTTTGGATATGCTAGTGATGGTTACTGGTACTTATTAGATACTTATTATTACAGTCCCGCTGAAAAGAGTCTTAAAAAAGCACCTACCGAGCTATGTCGTGATTTATTTAATTTTAGAACACATATACAACGACAATATGCAACCTGTGTGGACAGAGAAACTATAGATAGTGCAGATGGGGCGGTCAGGAATCAGTATTATAAAGACTTTGGAATTAGGCTTTATGCCGTCAACAAAGGCAAAGATAAAGAGGAACTCATTGAATTTTCGCAAGATTTTGTGTCTAGAGGACGCTTTAGAATATTAGATAATAATAATAATAAAATATTTTTGAAAGAGTTTGTTAATTATATGTGGCTATTGGAGAGTGTAGAAAAGGGTAAGCCAGTCCCAGACAAACTAGAAAAAGAGTTACCTAGTACTGAAATTTACTACAACACTCACGCTAAAGATTATAGTTATCACTATGCTGATCATACAGTAGATGCATTTCAATATTATGTAAAAGATAATTTGATGAAGTTGGGGCTCAAAGAATAAATAAAGAGGGATACTTATGTTCAAAACCTTGACCTTAACCTATTTAACACGAGGAGCAGTATATAACGAGAATAGAGTATATAGTTTTGATAATGAGAATTTAGCAACATTAATCAATATAGCAGTACCAGAAGCCTATGAAAATTTTACTTTTGTAATGGATTGTGAAAACGGATCAGCAACAAAACAAATTGAATTAGGTACTGGAGAAAGTAGTTATAGTTTTTATCTTGACGATTCACTTACAATTACAGGTACTTTAGATTTGCAATTATGGGCAACAATACTCAGCGGGACTGAGACTGTAAAAGTACAATGGCAAAAATATTCTCTCACAATTGATGATGCTCTTAATATATCTGATATAACCGCAGATTCTAATCCTGATATCATTGCTACTCATACTGCACAAATTGCGGAATTATACAGTACAACTAGCATTTTAGATACTACAGGTGATGGTACTAAGTTTTTATCGGACGATGGGGATTATAGAGCTATTGGTAATGTAGTTAATTATGCTGATTTACTAAATAAACCTAGTATAAATTCAGTACAATTAATTAATAATAAAACCTCATCAGAATTAGGACTACAATCAGCGGGAAGTTATGAACCTGCAAATTCTAATATTCAATCTCACATATCAGATGCTAATATACATCTCACAAGTACAGAGAAAACAAATGTAGGCAAAATAATATCTACTGGAGACGGATCTACCTATTTGGCAAACGATGGGAATTATAAGAGTGTTAGTGCTACAGACAGTACAAAAGTGCTAAAAGCTGGCGATACAATGACTGGTGATTTAAATTTTACTGGTGCTGGTATTAATGATGCAAACTACATTGATATGGACGTGTTAGCGACCAGCGGTGCTAAAGTAGGAAGAATGCGATGGAATGCTACCGACCAATGTTACCAGTATGATGCATTAAGTGATGCAACAACAATTAATAACAATGTAGGACAATGTGTCTACTTCAGAGTTAGAAACAACACAGGAGTGACAATCGCTAAGGGAAAGGTAGTGTATGTTAGTGGAGCGGTAGGTAATAGACCGTCTATTGCTTTAGCAAAAGCAGATGACGTGTTAACATCTGCCACCACTGTCGGTATTACGACTTCCGCTATAAGTCACGGAACGGATGGATATGTTATTGTAAATGGTGATTTCAACGATCTAAACACCAATGCTTATTCTGCAGGAGACACACTTTTTTTATCACCAACGACTGCTGGTGATCTTACCAATGTAAAACCGACTGCACCTCATATATCTTTTGGTATTGGTATAGTAACGGTTAAATCAGGATCAGGATCAATATCTGTAAAACCTATATTTTGGCCTAGACTGATTGGTTTATCGGATGTTTATGCACCTAGCAAAAATAATGGTGATTTACTCGCGTGGAATAATACTAATTTAAGGTGGGAAGTACAAACCTTTGATGTAGCTAAAAAATACGCCGGATTCGTGAATAGGACAGACTCTAATTTAACAATAAACGCTTCGGGGGTTGTGACTCTTGCTCCAGCGGTTACATCATATACAGTGTATGTAAATGGCACTAAAAATGTGCTCACAAACACTCAAACAGTCACAGTTACAAGCGATCAAACAATAACCTATATTTATTTGGATTCATCTGGAGTATTACAAAAAGGATTAAGTATTTGGGACTTGACTAGTGGCACTTCTATTCCAGTAGCCATAGTTTTTAAAGATAGTACAACGTACGCTTTAACAGATGAGAGACATGGATATGAAAGAAACAAGGCTTGGCACAATTGGGCACACAATAACATAGGAGCAATGTATAAGAGCGGTTTAACAGGTACTTTTGCAACCTCAACCTTAAGTGTGCAACAAGGTATTATTTATGATGAAGATATCGCATTTGACACGGGTGGTACTAAAACAACATGCTCGTTATGGTACAGAAATGCTACAACTGGTATGAGACTGGTTCGGGGTTCAAACTATGCAAAAGCTGTGAGTGGTGGTGGTATTCTCCAATATGATAATGGATCAGGAACGTTACAAGACGTCACAAACAATAGATACGCTACCAATTGGGTTTATGCTACTAATGACCCTACAGAGCCTATATATTGTGTTGTTGGTCAAGGTGATTATGCCAACCTTACTAACGCTAGAAATGCTTCAGTCCCGACTATAAACCTAAGCACGGCAGAGTGGAAATTAATATATAGAGTGATTTATCAACGTACTACAGGCGTTCCAGCTGGTAACTTTATTGAATCTGCAGATTTCAGAACAGTTCAAACTGGTGTGCCTACTTCAGCGAGCACAACCGATCATAATGCACTCATCAATAGAGATACTACTAATTCTCATCCAGCTAGTGCAATTAGTTATGATAATGTTGGAGAAACTCTTACTGATGTACAGACAGAGTTAGATGCTAGAATAAACAAGACTTATACACTAGATATTTTAACAGGAGATTGGTCAGCTAATGCTTTTGCTCAAACTGTAACAGGACTTGTAGATGCAGATTTTGTGAGTATTCAAGCACCAGATTCATATTACACCGATTACGGATTATCCTATACACAATCTACTGATACAATCACCTTTGCCGTCACGGTTACACCTCTTATTACTTTGAGTTTAGGTATTGCGGTAGTTAAGGCAGTTTCTGGAGGTGCATTATGATTGTAAAACCTAAGATATATCAAGGATCAGGTACTTATAAAGTCAGATTCTTTTATTGGGATGTTGTTGGGGGCGTCTTAACAGATAAAGTAATCGAGAGATATGTTAACGCTGGTGGAACGGTTATAGCACCAGCAATACCATTGACCTTAACTGCCACGACGAAACGTTCACCAGCATTAGAGTTTGATAGCTGGAATATAACAACATTAACTAACATTCAGCAGGATATGGATGTGGGGGCAATCTATAAGAATGCAACAGATGGGGGAATAAGAAAGACTCATGCCTTTATAGTGGTCACAGCGACAACAGGATCCACAGTGCCTATATATTTCAATAAGTCTGATGGATCAACTTTAACAATCAATTGGGGTGATGGTAGTGCAGATTATACCACTACCAGCACAGGTAATGTAAATACTACTCATGCATACGGGGCAGTTGGGACGTATGAGATAAAAATGTGGATAAGTTCTGGTGCAGGTACTTATGGATTTAGCAATGGGAGTACGACTACAAGTTTTATAGGTGGCAATTCAGATGCTTATCGAAGTTGTCTTATGTCTTTGTTTATAGGAGATAATGTTACTACAATCGGCACTTATGGAATATATAGAGAATTAAAGTTGGAAAAGTTATCAATACCTAACAACATAACTTCCATAGCTAACTCTTTGTGTAGTGTTTGTACGTCTTTAAGCATACTCAATGTGCCCAACAGTGTAACAAGTATAGGTGATAGCTCATTTTCTAGTTGTACCCGTTTATCTGTTATAAATTTACCAAAAAGTTTAACAAGTATCGGGAGTAGTGCTTTTTATGGTTGCAGTAATTTAAATCAAGTAATAATGTATGACTCAGTTGCTACTATTGGGACGGCCTGCTTTTATGAGTGTAAAGCTTTAAAAAAATTAATATTATCATCTATAATTACAGCTATACCCGCCTCATTATGTAGTACTTGCTCATCATTATCAGATATAGTTATACCAGCCACGGTTACTAGTATAGATGCTAACGCCTTTGAGTACTGTGTTAGTTTGTCGGAAGTTAACATTCCTGCTAGTGTCACAGCAATAAGCGATAGTGCTTTTTATGTGGCAAATAAAATTAAGAAATATGTGATCAATCTATTTACAGCACCATCTACAATTACAACACTAGCTTCTACAGCAGTATTTACGTCAATAAATGCCCAATGTAGGATATATGTTCCAGTTGCATCAGGAGATGTATATAAGGGAGCAACCTATTGGTCAACTTATGCCAATTATATTTATGAGTACTCAACCGAAAATAGAGCTTTATTTGGAGATTAAGATGTTAGTATTAGAACAATACAAAGTAGATACTTTGTTTATACAAAAAGCAGTTATAGAGTTATTAATCAAAAAAGGATTTTATAGTGTATGTCCCACATTTTACGAACAAATTAAATATTGGCAATTATGGTATTCAGGATTAGTACCTGATTTCCATCTTTATAATGTCAAACTAGCAGATGGAACCTCAATACAAAAAGAAAAACTCACTATGAATTGTGCTAAAAAAGTCAGTGAAGATATGACTAAACTAATGTGGTCAAATAATGTACAGATTACATTAGATAATGATGAGGTAAAAACGCAAGCACTTTGGGATATTTTAAATGAGAATAACTTTTCATTTATGATGCCTAGACAATTAGAACTCTGCTCAGCACTGGGAACTGTAGTATTTTGTGAGTTTTTACAAGATGGAAAGGTAGCAATAGAATACATAGGAGATTCAGGCAGAATAATACCGTTCCAATATTCTAACTCACATATTACAGGATTGGTCACTATAAACACGTTTACTAAAATTGAGGGTGGTATATCAATCTATTATACTCATTTGGTATATCATGTTTACACTAATAAAGTATATACAAAGTATAATGAACTTTATAGGTCGCCCACCTCTGACGAATTGGGTGATGAAGTGCCTTTTACTAGAGTGTTCCCCAATGTGCAAGAAGTTGTAATTTACGAAGATATTGATTATCCTCATTTTCAAGTATTGAAGTTTCCAATTGTAAATAACTATGATCTTAATGACAATCCAATGGGAATTAGTATATTTGGTAACTCAATTGATCGATTTAAGGCACTAGATACCAAGTATGATTCTTTTACTAACGAATTTGTTAGCGGGAAGAAGAGGATTTTGGTGGATGCCTCCGCACTTAAGGGTGTACCTAGTGTGGATGATTCAGGTAATATTACTACTAATATGTATTTTGATCGAAACGATTCTACCTATGTTGCCTTGCGTGGAATGGATCAGCAACCTATCAAAGATATTGATTTTAATTTAAGAGTGCAAGAACACATAGATAGTATTCAAAGCGAACTTAACTGGTTGTCTAGCAATATTGGATTTGGAGAGAATTTTTATGCTTTTGGTGGTAATCAACCTATGACTGCTACCGAAGTATTAAGTCGTGATTCAGATGCATATAGAACTAAAAATAGTTATGATGTAGCATTAATTGACTGTTTAGAGCAATTAATAAGAGCAGTTTGTTATTTAGCAAATATAGATGTAACAACAGTAGAGATAGTGACGGATTATTCTAGATTTAAAAATGACAGTGCTGAACAGAGTAGATTGATGCAAGAAGTTAACACTGGAATCACCTCAAAGATTGAGTATAGGATGAAAATTTATAATGAAACATTGGAAGAGGCTACAAAGAAAATAAACGATATAAAGGCGTCTGATCCAAGCGTTACAGACTTAATAGGCGAATAGATATTATATAGATAAAAATATAGGAGTTATTAAAATGATAATAAACGATAACTTATTACAATCTGTTGTAGGTGGAGTTAACATTGATTTAGTTAAGAGATATAGTGCATGTATTGGTATTGGTTTAGGTGTTGCCGTATTGACTATAGCAGGATTTGTTGGGTTTGTACTTTGGGCAGATAGTAAAAAAAAAATTAAATGCACGCCATATCCAACAGCGGAAAGTTATGATCAATTGGAGTACATGAGTAGTAAAGTAATTGTTGTTTAATCAATCTCCGTAATCATTAGAGGGATAAAAATGATACTTAATGAAGAGGCTATAAATTTAGTAGAGCAGAGGTTTGTAAGACGCATAGAACGGGTCAATCGTCTAATGTTATCTATATTGAGTAAGAGAATTAGAGAGTTTGGACAGTTGTCTATTAGTGATGCTTATATGTTAGCTAATTCCTTTGAGATTGGGGCAGATATAAATAAAATTACCCAAGAGTTAGCCAGACAAACAGGTAAAAATATTGCTGATATACAGCCTCTTTATGATGCAATTGGGCGAGGTATATTGTCTAATGCTAAAAAGATATATGACGAACAAGGTGTGCCATATATTCCTTACTCTCAAAACATTAGGTTACAACAACAAGTTAAGGCATGGAGAGATATTACTGTCGGTAATTTTATAAATATATCCAAGACAACTGGCTTTAGTTTGCCTGGTTTTACAGAGGCTAATGTTTGGTACAGATTGTCAGCGGGATATCAACATGCTATAGATCAAGCAGTATTAGCCGTATCAAGCGGTATACAAACTTATAATGAGTCAATGTATAAGATGTTGCGAAAATATGCAGATGAAGGCATCAAAACTATGGACTATCCTAGTGGTTATAGTAGGAGATTGGATAGTGCAGTAAGGATGAATTTGTTAGAAGGTGTAAGACAAGTAAATCAGGGCATTCAGGATCAGATAGGTAAAGAGGTAGGGGCTGACGGTGTTGAGATATCTGCTCACCCACTTTGTGCAGAGGATCATCTCCCCTATCAAGGGAGACAGTATACTAAAGCAGAATATGAGAGATTAAATAATAGTTTAGCTCGTCCAATTGGTACGCTTAATTGCAAACATTTTGCTTTTAACATTGTATTGGGTGTATCTAGTCCAGCTTATACTAAACAACAACTAAGGCAATTTAAAACAGAGAGTAATAAGAAAATAGAGTGGAATGGTAAAATTTATACGAAATACGAACTAACTCAAGTACAACGCAAATTAGAGACTGCAGTTAGACACCAAAAAGATTTGCAAATGGTAGCTAAAAATCTTAATGATAAAATGGCTATAGATAAGGCTCAACAGAGAATTACCCAAATTACTAATGATTATAAAAATCTTACACATAAAGCCGAATTGACCTCAGAGATGGAAAGAATGAGGGTGGCTGGATATAAAAGAATATTAGTGTAATCTTGTAGCATATTTACCAACTAAGTAAAACAATAAAAAGAAAGGAGCAAAATACAAAAAGTAGTACATGCTCCATCCCACTATTTTCCTGAAAGTTTCGTTATCTGTCTTTTTCCTAATCAATAAACAAAACCAAAACCAAAACTTCAAATTCAAATAAATGAATATAGGTTGTGTATACATAACAAACCATATGAACATTAGATCTATAGCATGTTCTTTCCTAAACTTCATGTATTCTCTTTGCATATTTGACACTTGGGCTTTGAGAATATTGATTAACATTTATTTACCATCTTTGCTAGGATGTGTCATTGCATAGCAATAATTTTCCATTCTATCTGTTTTGTCCACTGTTACTTTAGTGGCACTAACTCCTGCATATACTTCTACGCCTGTAACTGCAAATCCATTGCCTGTAGGTATTTTAGTTTCTATACAATTAGAAGCAGTAACTGAAATTAAAGCATTCTCCTGGATGCCTTTAGAATTAATAATAGGTATACTAATCTCTGCACCTGCGTTTGGAGGTGTAACTAAAGCAAAATATTGACCTTTTACACCAAACGTTTTATCGATCCCAGCTTGTATCACAGGTGGCAAAGATGATGTAATCCCAAGTGTTAAATGTCCGCCTTGCAAATCCCTCATGTTATCAGAATTAAGGACTGTGACATCCTCGTGGCGTACATCAAAAATCTTACCAAATCCAGTAGGTTTTACTTTTGCTTCGACCTTTTCTACATGTCCATAATGTCCCATGCTATCATGTGCCTCATAACTACCGCCACCGCCTCCGAATATTGCACCACCGACAACAGCACCCACAAAACCAACTATACCGCTTAGCGTGATCACCCAACCACCTTGAACCTTTTCTAACTGTTTTTCGCTTAACATGTATGTACCTCATATAAAAAATTTTGGGGAAAGGATATACTAACCTTAATTATACTCAGTGTATTATCTAAAAGCTACTGATTTTAGTATGTCATATTTTGACAATTAAAAAAAAAAACAGTGTTCTCGTCAAATTCCTTTAAAAAGGGTCACTTCTTAACAACTAATTAGCATGTTATCAAAAAATAATTACTAGTTTGTTGCCATAATTTGACAATAAACTGGTAATTTTTGTAATACTTTTGCAAGTCAGGTGTATAATATATTAGATAAACAAAGATGGAGGTGATCAAGAATAGACACTAAATGAAAGGAGGTGGTCAAAATGAAGACAAAAAGTATTTATGATATGAGACGACAAATTTATGGTAGGAGGTTAGAAAAAATTAATAACTAATAAAAATACTAGAAAACAAATCACTGACGAGCAAATAATGAATTTTGAAAAACAAATATCTGATTATGATTTAGAACAAATATTAAAATCAATTTGGTAAGAAATTTTGACTTTATATGACAAGAAAAATTAAAATAACTCCCCTTTAATGTAAAGGGGAGGTAGAGGATAATTTACTACACAATATTATTATAATATATTTAAGGGGATGATTAAAATGAAAGACAAGAAATTAACATTAAATGAGTTAGCATCAGTAGTGGGTGGAGTAGACGCCATAAAAAGTGTAACACCAGAAGTTTATAATTTAGCACCACCGTCAGCATCTGATATAAAGTGTAGATATGATAATATGATCAAAATGATGGCTGAAATAGATAAAAAATATCCTAATAAAACTGGCGTTGCACCTCTGCCAAAAGAAGTGCAAGAACATTTAAATAAAGTACTTAGTATACATTAACATTATGGACTGGAACAATGGAAGTAACATCAAATTTATAAAAATATCGCACCCAAGGAGGGTGCTTGTATTGAAATAAATATGGTATATAATGAAAAGCGAAATCTTTTGTTGTCTTAGCAAAGCCTAGGGTGTAGTGCCTCTAGGCTTTATTGTTGTTGTTGTTGTTGTGTATAAACAACATTTAAATATTTATCGTAAATAGAATATAAAGTTGTATCTCCAGATTTTAGGGTGTTTAATACGTTTAGTTTCACCAATTTTTCCAAAGCAAAATCAACATCTGATAATGGTATAAAGTATAAAAATGCATTGTATACCTTGTTATTCAGGTCTACCCAATGAGTATTATTGTAATAATTCTGGTAATTTACGGCGTTTTTCTCTTGGAGGAGTTTTAATCTTTGGAGTATTATAGCTTCAACTAAACCATATTTGCGTGCTAATTCAGGATTGAATTCGATCATTTTAATTACCTCTGTGAAAATAATTTTGACAAATCACAGACAAGCAATTAATATATAATTGCGAGCTGTGAAATGTAAGAGTAGACACTTACATTATAACATGCTCGTTTTTGTGTTTCAATTTTTTTGTTTATTTTTTTTGTCAAATATTGCTCTTTTTTGCTATTACACTTTATATAGACTACTTGGTCTATAAAATAAGGGGTGTAATATTGTTAGACGATCAAACTATCACTGATAAAATAGTTTCTGAAGAATCAGAAATTAAAACAGAATCAGGCAAAACATTTACTCAGGATGAGGTTAATGCTCTAGTTGAATCAAGATTGGCACGTGCTAAAAAGCAAATGCCAGCCAAGGAGGAGCTAGATGCTTTCAAAGTATGGAAAGAAAGTCAAAAAACAGAGTCTGAAAAAATGGCTCAGCGGGAACAAGAATATCAACAAATTCTCACCGAAAAAGAAACTATCAAACGAGAGAATATCGTATTAAAAAATGGTGTCAATGCAGATGATGCGGATTACATCATATTTAAAGTGTCTAAATTCGAAGGAGATTTTGAAGATAACCTTAAAACCTTTTTGTCTGAAAATCCTAAATACACGGTCAAACCTAAACAAAACACTGGTGTAGTCACAACAAATATAAACCGAGATGAAGATGGGGTATTAGCAATCTTACGAAAAAAATATCCAAATTTATTATGAGGTGACTAATGGCTAATCCAATAGATATAAATGGTACACATTATCTCCGAGAGAGATATGCAGACACAATAATTAAATTAATGCGACAACAATTTAATATTAGAAATGATTTTAGTAGAGATTACGAACGGGATCCTGTATCTGGAGCGATCAATATTCCAGTTCGTAACGGCGATATCACATTAAGTGATTACGACATTTTGAATGGTATCACACTAACTCAATCAGCAACAACTTATACTCAAGTACTTTTAGACAATCACAAAGCGTTTAGCGAGCTTGTGGATGGTTATGAGGCAGTAGCTATACCAGATAATTTAAGGGCACAACGTTTAGAATCTGCAGCATACATTTTAGGTAAAACACTTGAGGAATCAGCAATAGATGCTCTAGTAGATGAGGGTACCACAGAAGCAAGTACAACTCCATTATCGACAAGTACGGCTTATACTACAATCGCAACTAGTATTAAAACTTTAAAAGCACGTGGTATTAGTGCTAATGATTTGAGAGTTGCTGTGAGTGCAGATACTGAATTACTCTTATTGACCGATGATAAATTTGCAAATACGTCGGGTCAATTGGGTGCTGATTTAGTAAGACAAGGTGTAATAGGGAAAATTAATGGGGTAATGGTTAGAGCTAACTATTTGATGCCTAGTAACGTGGAATACATTGTTTATGCCCCTATGTGGTGTCAATCAATTGATGAGTGGAAGGTTACTCCTAATTTTGTAGATATTAACGATGGCCAACATGTGGGAGCATCTGCTCTACAAGGGCGTATGATTTACAAAGACACGGTTACTAACGCACTAGCTGTGCAGGTAAAAACGAATGGAGTATTGAGTATATGACCTTAGCAACATACTCGTTTTATGTGGAGGATTTTCAAGGCAGCAAAATTCCCTCAGAATCATTTACAAAATATATTAACAAAGCTGATTACAATCTTAAAAAAATGACTCAAAACAGAGTTATAGAGGATCAATATGAAACTCAATATAATTTATCAGCTTGCGAAATAGCAGACTATTTTTACGAGTGTGACTTGAATTATGGCAAAGATATTAGTAGTGAGAGTGTTGGATCGTATAGTGTAAATTATGCAATCCAACCTTATAGAGATTTTGATATTGCTATGTCTTATTTAGCAAATACAGGACTGTTAAGTGTCGGGGTGTACGTGAATTGAAAACTAATAGTTCGGCGACCATCTACAATAGATATTTAGATCCAATTACCTTAACTGACAAATGGCAAAAACACTTAGTGCATCAGGTGTATTGGGAAGGTGGAAGATCTGTCAAATTACTAAATGGTCTGGTAAATAATAATGCTTGCAGAGTTTATATACCTTGCAATGCTAATTACTTAACTGATTATTTACCCCCTTTAGATTTTAAAGATAATAGAAGTGGTCACTGGACTATTCAGGTAGGGGATATTATCGTCAAAGGTACGGTAACTGATGAAATCGACCGTATAAGTGATTTAGAAAAGCTATATTCTGACGTTTACACTATTAATTATTTTAAAGATAATCGGTATGGTAGCTCGAACATGTGGCATTTTGAAGTGGGCGGATTTTAAAATGTCAATGAAAATAAATGTTGAAGTGGTACTAAATTCCACAAAATTTATAGAGCAACGGTTGGGAATTAATACAGGTGGAAGAGCAAATTTGTTTTTAGCAAATGAATCGGCTAGACGGATGTTTAAGTATGTGCCATACCGAAGCGGTATGTTAAGAACGGTTGTTAGTATCACAGCATTATGGATAGAGTATTTAGTCAAATATGCACGCCGTCAATATTACGAGAATCGTGGATCAGGCATACGAGGTAGTTTTTGGGATAAAAGAATGATGAGTGCAGAGGGATCGGCACTTATCAAAGATGTACAGAGATACATCTATGGAGGGTAAATGATAGTTCAAATTAGAGATTTTATTCGCACTTTAGCCGTCACGAACGACTTTTCTAAAATCAATGTGAACTTTCTAGGGGATAATCCTACCGAGTATGTTATTGAACCTATTCCCGCTGAAAAAGTTGTCAAAACTTATGTTGACGGTAGTAGACTATGCCAATTTGTATTCCAGTTTGGCTCCAGGGAATACTATAGCTCTGATGTAATCGAAAACATGCAGAATACAGACTTTTATGATGATTTTACTAAAACCATTGAATTTTGTAATCGAAAAGGTATTCTGCCAAATATAGAAGGAATACAGTCTATAGAATGCCTTAATTTAGTATCTCTACAAGATGTAGGAACAAACACAGCAAAATATGCAATACAAATGAGAATAACTTATTTTACAAAATATGTAGCCTCGGGAGGATCATCTGTTTAATGTCAACTTTAGTAAAAAGATCGGATAAATTAGCGTTCATGCAAGTTTCAGGTGAATATAAACGCATGACAGGTTTTACCACCTTAACAACTAATAAAAACGCGAAAGAATACACTCGTCAATATGTAGATGAGGATTTTGAGAATACTGATGTAACAGGATACTCACCAAGTATTGACTTTACATTTGATGAGTATACAGATAATGATGTACATGAAGCGATTGTAGCTCTAATCAATGCTGACACAACTGGCACCAGTGCTGTAGTGACAATTTTAGTAGTTGATAAATCGGACGAAGCTTCAGCGGGAGTTTATAATTCTTGGACTCGTACTTATTCTCTGATAGGTAACAGCGAGGGTGACTCGATGGATGCTTATACCTATTCTGGAACCCTAAAAGTAAAAGGTAGTAGAGTGACTGGTACGGCCACATTAGATGCTGATGAACTAATAGCAACCTTTACCGCTGGAGGAACTAGTATCTAATGATTATACAAGGTGTTAACGTTGAATGTAATGTCGCTGATACACAAAAAATAAAAGCATATGAATTAGGACAAAAAGAATTGTTACGACTTGCTAATGATCCAGAAGTGACTAAATTAATGATATATGAACAAGGTGAATTATTTTGTTCGGCAATTGCGAAATTGGTTACAGAGTTATTTGGAGAGGAAGCTTGTAAACAAATAATAACTAATCCTAATGATTTTATATTATGTATTGACGTCTTAAAAAATGTAACTGATAATTTAAGTGTTGTTTTTAAAGAAATTGAAAATAAGTTATTAAAATATGACATCTCTCGTATACAATAACTTGCTTTTGGATAAATTGCCAACGTCGATCAATGGATTGGAGATTAAAACAAATTTTCGCAATAGTATTGTATTTGAGATGCTAATGAATGATCCTGATTTATCCAAAGAACAAAAACTTACACGAGCAATTGATCTTTATTTTGATAGTTACGACACTGTTTCAAATGCAATTAACACCTTGTTGTTTTTCTATACCTGTGGAGTTGAGAGAAAACTCCATCTAAACGGAAAAAGTGTAAGAGCAATTTATTCTTTTGAACATGATGCTGGTTACATTTTCTCCGCTTTTTTAGCTCAATATAATATCGATTTAAATGTAATTGAATATATGCATTGGTGGAAGTTTAAAGCTCTGTTTGAAAGCTTGAATGAGGATCATCTCATAAGCAAAATCATGAGTTACAGAAGTATGGATTTATCGCAAATTAAGGATAAAGAGCAACGCAAATATTATCGCAAATTAAAAATGGCATATCGTCTCCCTGATAATCGAACAGACGAAGAAAAAGAGAAAGATTTTACTAATGCATTGGGGTGATTAAAAATGGCAGACGGAACAGTAAAAATTGGTACAGAACTGGACACAGCTGGTTTTGATGCAGGTTTGAATCAAATAAAAGCTTCTGCTTCCAAGGGTTCGGATTTAATAAAAGGTGCATTTACGGCTTTAGGGGTTGCAATTGCTGGAATTGCTACCGCAATCGGGACAGCAGGATTTAAATTTAATAGTCAAATGGAAAATTATCAAGCTGGATTTACAAGTCTTTTAGGTAGTGCTGAAAAAGCGAATCAAATGGTAAAAGAGTTGCAAACCATGGCAGCTAAAACACCATTTGAATTAACAGATTTAGCCAAAGCCTCTCAGACACTTTTAGCTTTTGGTGTTGATGCCAAGAGTATAATCCCAACCTTACAAGCTATTGGTGATGTGTCTATGGGCAATAAGGAGCGGTTTCAAGCTCTCGCACTTGCTTTTGGTCAGGTTCAGGCTGCTGGAAAATTAACTGGTCAGGATCTTTTGCAGATGATAAATGCTGGATTTAATCCATTACAAGAAATCTCCAAAAAAACTGGTAAAAGCATGGAAGAGTTACGAGTTGAAATGGGCAAGGGTGCTATCTCAGCCCAAGATGTATCAGACGCTTTTAAAAGTGCAACAGTAGAAGGTGGTCGTTTTAGTGGGGCAATGGAAAAGCAGTCTAAAACTCTAAC
>Ga0316630_10000021_pt1 | contig 39686 bp, 61 predicted proteins | sample OWC_May_M1_C1_D6_FD_207658 | JGI IMG/M metagenome (GOLD analysis project Ga0316630, IMG submission 207658) | Wetland soil microbial communities from Old Woman Creek delta, Ohio, United States - OWC_May_M1_C1_D6_A | ecosystem: Environmental > Terrestrial > Soil > Wetlands | place: USA: Ohio...
GATGTCACGCGCCGTCACGCGCCGTCACAAGATGTCACGAGCTGTCCCCCTCCAGCCCAACCACCAGCCCAACCACCAGCCCAACCACCAGCCCAACCACCAGCCCAACCACCAGCCCAGGGGTTCCAGGGGGTCGCTGACGCGCCCCCGCCCGTGGCGCATGGGGAGCTCTTCGGATCGCCTCCTCCGGAGAACAAACCGCCGAAGTCGCCGAAGCGCTCGAAGGCACCCCCGACCGACACGCCTGAGGTCGACGCCCTCCGGGCCGCGTGGAACGAGCTCACCGCCCCGCCGCTGCCGAGGTGGGAGGCTGGGCGGGTCAACGAGGCGACCGCAGCCCTCGCCAGGCGCCCTCTGAGCCAGTGGCGGGAGATCTTCGCCAGGATCTCCGCCAGTGCCTTCTGTCGCGGCGAGGCCGGAGGCGACCGAGGGTGGCGGGCGGACATCGACTGGGCACTTCGGGCCGGTGGGTCGAAGCCAGAACCGGCCCTGAAGGTCCTGGAAGGCGCGTACGACGACCGGGGCTCTGAGGTGGGCCTTCGGGGCACCGGACCCGTCAAAGCCGTCGTGACGGTCAACGAGGGGGCTTTCTGATGCGATCCCTGACCGACATCGAGGTCGACATTCGAGCCCTTGGTCGCCCCGCCTTCGACTGGTCGCCTCGCACCAAGGCGGCCATCAAGGCCTGGGAGGACGCGAACCCGGCCCTCGCCGCCAGGTACGTCGAGCTCGCCGCCGAACGAGCCGAAGCCGACGCCGCCGCCCTTGCTGCGTACAAGGCGCAAAGACTGCGCCCACAGCTACCCACCATCACCGAAAGCGCCGCAGCTGCGGCCACCGAGACCGACGCGTTGCGTGGCGTCCGTGGCTGGCTCCAGGGCTCAGAGCGCTGGTGTCTCGTCCTCGGCCCCGTCGGCACAGGCAAGTCAGTCGCGGCCCGCTGGGCAGTCTCCCAGGTGCTCGATACGGGCCGATGGGCCTTCATGACGTCCGCCGTTAGAATCGCCCAGCTCTCCACCTGGGATGACGCGGGGGAGCTCGACCGACTCGAGCGCGCAGACCTCTTGGTCATCGATGACGTTGGCGCAGAAGCCGAGAACGACCACGCGCGCGTGACGCTGCGTTCGCTCCTCGACACGAGACACGACCGGGGGCGACGTACGCTCCTGACTTCGAACCTCTTGGGCGGAAATCTGTCTCGATGGCTTGGGGCTCGCATCACGGATCGAATTCTTTCCAGCTACGTGCGCGTCGAGACGTCAGGGGCCTCGATGAGAAAACCAACCAACGCAGCACCGAAGGAGAAACCATGACCTCAGCAACAAAAAGTCAAGCAGCAACCGAAGCAGTTCCAATTTCTGCCGAGCAGATGCGGCAGCTTCTGATCGCAGTGTATGCCGACCCCGAGGAGGCAGGCGCCGTCTCAGTCTCCGAAGCGCTCGAGAACGTTGCGCGCTGGGCGGGTCTCGACGAGAAGGACGAGGAAACAACACCATGACAGCAGCGACCACAGCAACGACAACCGAAGTCGCGCCCCTCTCCCTCGAGGAGATGCGCAGGATGCTGAACGGCTGCAACGTCACTCCCATAGAGCGCGAGCGCGCCATCGCAACCGCCGCAGGTCCCGAGCGGGTGACGAACTGGATCCTCGCCAAGGAACGTGAGGCGGGAGTGAAGGTGATTCCCGCGCTCGAGACGGTGGGCGCGGCGTTCGGAGGTGGCCAGTGAACCCTGCGTCCGATTCCTGCGACTTGTGGTGTGAATGGTGGCGCAGAACGCGGGCCGAACTCATGACCGAATGCACTCGATGCGGAATCAAGATCTTGCGTAGCCATCTCATAGGTGGCGTGTGTCGCGACTGGGTTAGGTGCGACGAGACGCTTGCGCGGTGCGAAGTTGGAGGTGTCAAGTGAAGCCAAGGTGCCTGTGGTGCGGCGAGGTGCACGGGACCGAGATCGTCCAGGTGGGCGACATGAAGGTCACGACCTGCCCAAAGCTCGGCACCAAAGATGGCGCCATGTTCGCGCTCATCCAGGAGCAGAATCCGGTTGCAATAGTGCGACTCGAGGACGGATCTCAAGTGGTCGCCCATGCGTCCCCGGGGCTCGAGGTGCGGCCGTTCGGCGCCGAGGACCTCGACGAGAGAGGGATGCCGAGGTGGAAGCCATGAAGCCCGAGGAAATCGCTATGTGCAGAGATGCACTGCTCGAGAAAGGTGTGCCGCAAAAGACCGTCGATGCGTTCGTTGGGCTGCATGAGCGGGTTCGCGTTATTGATGTAACCCATCTGCTCACATACCATCGAGCTATTTCTGGGGACCCAAACGTCGAGGCTGAGGTGTGGGCCTCGCTGTGGAAGAGCATTGCAACCAAGCTCGATGAGAACGGGCTCTACGCAAAAACGATGATCAGCACCCATAATCTCGATGCCGCAGAATACGCCCTGAAGCTCTACGTGCTCACGCCACCAGAGTGGACTCCGCCCGCCAAGGTGCAGCGATGATCAGCGACCGGCTTGAGCGTCTCGAGAAGGCGTTGGCGATCATGGGCTGGCAACGCCCGCTTCTCGTCGTGGATGTTCCGGTGCGGCTGGTCAACACCAGCAACGGCCGAGAGCACTGGCGGGCCACGGCGAAGCGGGCGAAGACGGTGCGTGCGCTGGCTAGGAGCCTCATCAAGCGTCGAGTCGTGCCGCTCCCATGCTCAGTCCGCCTCGTCTACGTCGGCCCGCGCCATCTCGACGACGACGGCGTCGCGAGCGCGGTGAAGAGCCTTCGTGACGGCGTGGCAGACGCGCTCGGGGTCGACGACCGGGACCCGAGCGTGGTTTGGGTGCCGGACCAAGAACGCGGCGGGGTGCGCGAGTACGGGGCGCGCGTGGAGATCTACTTGGGTTGACACGAGATCTTGTCTGTGAGACTCTTTGTGCTGCATGAGCCGGACCGAGCTACAGCAGCACGTTGACACCTCGTCTTCGCCGTGGCTGAGGACGCAGTTGTTTTTCGCGTCCCTCTCGGAGGAGACGCGCAAGTCGCACTTCGGGCAACAGCATCGAGAGTGGGTGCGCGCGCTGCTCCTGAGAGCTCAGGAGGCCGGTCTCTACACACCGGAGCCTACATGAGCGACCCCCCGAAGCCCGCGCCAGCACCCGAAGCCAACCGCATCGCCTCCGTTCGGTTCTCGGAGTCGGTCCCGTTCAACGGAGAGGCGCAGTCGGTGGCCGCTCCAGACGTCGCCATCGTGCCGGCCCGACTGGAGCCTGACGGTCGCGCGGTGCCAATCGAGAAGGGCCAGATGCCGGTCGGCCTGCTTCTGACTCGCAAGGTCTTCGACCGCGTCGCGAATCGGCCGCGCATGGAGCGCGTTTTTGTGCCGATGGCGCTCGTTCGCGGCATCGTCTACGGGGAATGATCTGTGGCTCCTGCGAACAGGACTAAAACAGACAATCCGACCAGAGGCACAAAGCACGACCCGCCGACGAACGCATGGGTCAAGGGCGTCAGCGGCAACCCTCGAGGTCGACCTCCGATGTCCGACTCCGAGAGACGAGCAAAGGAGCTGCTCTTCTCTGCGGCCCCGAGCGCAGTCGAGGCGTTGATCGCCACCTTGAAGTCTCCAGACGAGGCGGTGAAGGTCCGGGCTGCGGCGACCATCCTTCAGAAGGTGTGGCCGAGCGGGGTCGAGTCCGAGGTCGAAGAGCTTCTGAATCGTCTCGCAAGACTGGAAGGCTCTGATGGCGCCGAAGGTGACAGCGGCCATTCAGCGGCGCATTGAGGCGCTCGAGAAGCGTCGAAGTGCGGCCGACGCCGTCTTCGACCTCTCGAGCATCCTCTTCGAGCGCCAGCTTCCGTTCGGCACCGAGACAGCGCGACAAGTCACCGCCGTCTGCACCCGACGCGCTGGCAAGTCGTACGCGTGCGCAGCGAAGCTCATCGACGTCGCACGCAAGAAGCCCGGTTGCGTCGCGCTGTACATCACGCTGAGCCGAATCAACGCCAAGCGGCTCGTCTGGGGCATCGTCAAAGAGCTCGCTGAGAAGCACAAGCTGGGCGCGAAGGTGTCGGAGGCCGAGCTCTGTCTCGAGCTCACCAACGGCTCGAGAATCTACCTCAGCGGGGCCGCGGACGAATCCGAGGTGGAGAAGTTCCGAGGCCTGGCACTCGGGCTCTGCATCGTCGACGAAGCGCAGTCGTTCCCCGCCTACCTGGCGAAGCTGGTGGACGAGGTGATTGCCCCCGCGTTGATGGACTTCGCTGGCCAGCTCTTCCTCGTGGGCACGCCTGGACCGGTGCCGGTCGGGTACTTCCACGACTGCTCAGTCTCGCCGACGTGGGCGCACCACTCGTGGTCGGTGGTGGACAATCCATGGATCGCGAAGAAGAGCGGGTTCACCCCTCAGGCCCTCTTGGCGCAGGAGCTCGAGAGGCGAGGGGTGACGGTCGACGACGCGTCGATTCAGCGCGAGTGGTTCGGGCGCTGGGTCCTCGACGCCAACGCGCTCGTGTTCCGCTTCGACCCGGAACGCAACGGCCGCTCGGAGCGCCGCGCGTGGCAGCACTACGTCATCGGTGTCGACCTCGGCTTCGACGACGCCGACGCCATCGCCGTGCTGGGGTGGCGCGATGACTCGCCAGAGATCGACCTCGTCGAAGAGTGGGTCGGGGCGAAGCAGTCGATCACCGGCCTCATGGAGCGGGTGAAGAGCGCCTACGACCGCTACCAGCCGATGGCTGTCGTCGCCGACACGGGCGGACTTGGCAAGAAGATCGCCGAGGAGATCACCCAGAGGACCCAGGTACCCATCGAGGCGGCCGAGAAGGAGCGCAAGCTCGAGCACATCGAGCTCTTGAACGACGCCATGCGCACGAGCCGCTTCTTCGCCCCGCCCGACTCACGCTTCGCTGACGACTGCATGCGCGTCGAGTGGGACCGGTCGAATCCCGAGAAGCCGAAGATCAGCGAGCGCTTCCACAGCGACATCGCAGACGCCACGCTCTATGCCTGGCGCAGGGCGCTCGCTTGGACGTTCGTTGAGCCGAAGGTGGCTCCTCCGAAGATCAACACGCCGCTGTGGTTCGAGCACGAGCATCACAGGCAGATGCAGGAACTGGAGGCCGAAATGGAGCGGGAGTTTGAGGCGAATCGACAGGCGAGAGCGGAAGCCGCTGAACTCGAGGGGTGGCTGTGAGCCCCGACATCGGCAAGATGACGGTCGAGGAGATAGAGCACGCCGCCCGCCGCGTAGCTGTGGCGCTCGCAATGCTTCGTTCTGCGCAGAATGGACCGACACCACGCCAGCGCATGACCGGAGGGATGACGGTGACCAAGGGGCTCGGAGACCGAGCCAGATCCTTGCGCGTCGATGCCGGACACTCACAGCAGGCACTGGCGAAGCTGGCTGGGCTCGGGATTCAGGCTGTGGTGATCCTCGAGACCCAAGACAAGGCGAGCCCCAGGACCCTCGAGAAGATCGGCCAGGTACTCGGCGTGAAGCTGGGTGGCCCGAGATGACCGAAGCCGAGCGCTTCAAGCTGAGACAGGAGAGGCGTCGAGCGCGCGAGCAAAGGATCGATGAGGAGTACGACAAGAAGGAGCGACTCAATGCGAAGAAGAGATGGGGAATCCAAGTGAGCCCAGAGGACATCGGTAGCATGACGGTCGCAGAGCTCGAGGCAGCCGCGTCGCGCGTCGCCGCGGCGTTGGCGGTGTTGCGAGAGGCTGGGGCATGGAAGCCGGCTGCCAACGGCAAGCACTTGCCTGTGCCGGTGACCTACGAAACGGGTCCCGACGTGGGATCGGTCGAATCACCGGCCCCACAACGCCCGCCAGCCCCCGCGGTGCGCTGGTCTCCCTCGGAACTCGCCGAGCGCGAGCGACTCCTGAAGGCGAATCGCCCCGAGTTTCCACCCGAGATTGAGGCGGCGGAGGGGACATGAAGACCATCCAGGCCAAGACGCTGACCGATGCTGATGTGCTCAAGGTGATTGCCCGTGTCGGCGGGTCGCTGTTCGCCATTCAGGACGCGTTCGCTCCGATTCCGCACAAGGTGGTGCTGGCCAAGCTGCGCTCGATGGTGAAGCGCCAGCTTCTCGACGGGTGCGACTGCGGATGCCGGGGCGACTTCAAGCCGAGGGCATCATGAACGACACCGAGAAGGCGTTCCACGAGCGCGCAAAGCAGGTCGCGAAGGCGTTGTCGCCAGAGGCCCTCGAGGAGTTGCGTCAGACGCGGCGAGGTGTCGAGGCGATGCTTGGCACCAAGGATGTACCGGACGAGTTCCCCGCGGCGCTGAAGCGGCAGATTCACGAGCTGATCTTCAGGGCTCTTTCGTGGGAACTGGTGGCCACGGAGTACCGATTGGGGGCCGGCTGGTTTGTGGAGCAGAACACCAAGCGCATAGCCGAGCTTCATGCGCTCCTTGGGAGCGAAGAGGAACAGTTGATGTGCGGCTATGCCGTGTGGGAGGCCACCCGCGCCGAGAGGGACGAGCGAGAACGCCTCGAGGGATGGGTGACATCATGAACGGCGACCCAATCGGCAGCGAATCACCGCGCGGGAAGTCGCGCGAGAAGCGCATGGGGCGGTACGACGGTGGCTTCACGCCCAGCGAGCAGCGGCTGAAGAACCAGCTCATGAAGCAGTTCATGCGCGGCGGCGGCGAGGGCCCCGGGGGCAACTCCGCCGAGTACCGCGCCAACTACGACCTCATCGACTGGAGCCGGTGATGCCCGACCACCAGCTCGCCCACCTCGCCGACATTCTCGACCTGCTTCGCTCGAAGGGCGTGCGCATCTACCGAGAGACAGCGCACGGCATCGAGGTCGAGTTCGAGCCGAGCATCGACCCTCGCCCCGAAGCGAAGCCAGCGCCCGACCCCGACCGATGTGCGTGCGGCCACATGGCGCACGAGCACGGCGACGGCGGGCTCTGCTTGCACGGCTGCGACCCGAGCTCTTGTTCACCACCTGAGAAAGGGACATCACCGTGAGCGACTATCGAGACCTGAAGCCGAAGTCGGGACAGAAGCCCCACCGCGACGACCGCACGGACATCGAGCGGGGCGTGCGCCGCGACTGGTGGCGCCTCGAGGGTCGAGAGTGCGCCCGGTCCATCGGGTCGACGATTGAGAAGCTGCAGAAGGCGCAGACGGTGCGAATGCGGCAACAGGTCATCAGCCAGCGCCTCTACGGCTCCCTGTCGCTGCCGACGAGCGGGGCCTACGCGCGGGTTCAGCAGGCGGCCACAGCGCAGCGCGACCGGGTCACGTACAACGTGTGCCAGGAGGTCGTGGACACGCTCACCGCGCGCGTTGGAGAGACGAAGCCCCGCCCCTACTTCCTCACGAGCGGCGGGTCGTACAAGCAGCAGCGCAAGGCGAAGAAGCTGAACCAGTGGGTCGAGGGCGTCTTCTATGAGGAGCGCGTCTACGACAAGGGCTTGGACGCCTTCCGCGACGCACTCGTCGGAGGCGATGGCTTCCTCCACGTCTTCGGCCAAAATGGCCGCGTTCGTGTCGAGCGCGCCCTGGCCACCGAGCTGTGGATCGATGAGGTCGAGGGGCAATACGGGGCGCCAAGGAACATGCACTGGTTGAAGCTGGTCGACCGCGACGAGCTCGCCGGCCACTTCCCAGAGCAGAAGGACGCCATCATGCGCGTCTCGAAGGACACGCGCGGCGTGTTGACTGAGTCGGTGGCCGACATGGTGCAGGTCGCCGAGTCGTGGCACCTGGGGAACGAGAACGAAAAGGGCGAGCTCAAGGGCGGGAAGCACGTCATCAGCCTTGTCTCGGACGAGACGCTGCTCACGGTGATCGAGGACTGGCCCTTTCCGTGGTTCCCCTTCGCGCGCATGACGTGGTGCCGGCGCCCCATGGGCTACTGGAGCCAGGGCCTGTGCGAGCAGCTCCAGGGCGACCAGATCGAGCTGAACTACGAGCTCCAGCTGATCCAGAAATCGATGCGGCTCGCGGGCAGCTTCAAGATCCTTCGTCAGGCTGGCAGCAAGACGGTGAAGGAGCACCTCAACAACGACGTCGGGACGATCATCGACTACGTGGGAACGCCCCCGCAATACATCACGGTTCAGCCCATCGACCCGATCTGGTTCCAGAACACGCGGGAGATCATCGAGCGAGCGCGCAACAAGTCCGGCGTCTCGCAGATGTCGGCGCATGGGACGAAGCCCGCGGGTCTCAACAGTGGCGTCGCGATTCGCGAGATGGAGGACGTGGAGAGCGACCGGCACCGCACCACGCAGCGAGCGAACGACAACCTCTACCTCGAGGTGGCCAACATGGCCGTGGCGCTCGCGGGTGAGCTCGCCGACGCTGGCGCTCTTCGCCCGGTGCGGTCGCCGTCGAAGACCTCGTTCACCGCCATCGACTGGAAGAAAGACATCAAGGCGGTGAAGACGGACGAATTCGTGTTGCAGTGCTTCCCCGTCTCGAGGTTGCCGCGCGACCCAGCGGGGCGCCTGCAGACGATTCAGGAATACATTCAGGCGGGCATGATCACCCCCCGCCAAGGCAGGAAGGCGCTCGACTTCGCCGACCTCGACAGCATCGAGTCACTGGCGTCGGCACAGGAAGACCTCGTCATGCGCAACCTCGACGCCATCGTCGATGACGGCGAGTACCAACCCCCCGAGCCCACCGACGACCTGCAGCTGAGCAAGGAAATGATCCTCGAGTACATCCAGCGCTACCGGCTCTTGGGGCTCGAGGACGAGAAGCTCGACCTCTTGCGCGACTACAACGCCCAGCTCGAGGACATGCTCCTCACCGCCGCAGCTCCCCCACAGTTGCCCGCTGTGGCACCGGCAGAATCTGGGGGCCAGCCTCAGGCCAACCCGATGCCGAGCCCCACGTCGGAACTTATCCCGAACATCCCCCAAGCCGCAGCCTGAGGATACGCCATGCCCGACCCCACTACGCCCGCCGCAACGACAGCCCCTGCCTCCGTCACGCCCACAGCTCCGGCGACACCAACGCCCCCAGCTGCCGAAGCCAAGCCGGCCGCACCGCCCGATGCCGACATCGCGCAGAAGTACCGGCGCCTTGAGGCCGAACACCAGAAGAAGCTGAAAGAGCAGATCATCGAGCGGCGGAAGTGGGATGCCGACCGGAAGACCACCGGCGAACGTCTCTCGAGGCTCTCGGAGCTCGAGAAGCGCGAGTCACAGGCCCGCCTCAACCCGCCCGCCTTCCTCAAATCGATCTACGGGGACAACTGGCACGAGGTGGTCAACGAATCGAAGCTCAACGGCGTCCCACCCGCCGACCTGATCCAGTCAGAGATGGCGCGCATGCGAGACGAGTTCGAGCAGAAGCTGAAGGCTCGAGACGACGAGAGCACGTCGCGGCTTCAGGCGCAGCAACAGCAGGCGCTCGACCAGGCCCGGGCCAACATCCGCATGGAGGCCGAGGAGTTCTACGCAACCTCGGGCGCTGACTACCCAATCCTCGAGAGGCTGGGCGGAAAGGAAGCCGTTGCCCGCGCCATCGCCCAGCGCATCGAGTCGGAGTTCCACGCCACGTCGCGCCGCGACGAGTCCGGCGCGGTCGTCAGGCAAGGCAGGGTGCTCACCACCAAGGAGGCGGCGGAGCTCATCGAGGGCGAGATGTTGACTGTAGCCGAGGCCGCAATGAAGGCCGAGAAGTACAAGTCACGCTTCGCCCCGAAGCCCCCAGACTTGACATCCGAGAAAAAGTCTGAAAGCCTCAAACTCAAGCAGAAGCCGAACGGTGAGCAGCAGCCTCAGAGTAATGGGCAGCAGCCGCGCAAATCGCTTTCAAACGACATCACGGGCTCGACCAAAGATGATGCCCCGGCTCGCCTGACTCCCGAAGAGCGCCGACAGCGAGCGCTCGCCGCGTTCGCCGCGGTGAAGGAGAGGAAGGCCGCGGCACACCACTGAGGAGAGCCCTCACCGCGCCACGGGCGCTGAGGCTTTTCGATGGGTGCATATTTCGATATGGCGGCTGGCAACGCGGCCCTCAGAGAGCACTACGACGATCAAAAAGTTGAGAACTTGGCCTACGACGACAACCCGTCGTTGGCCATGATTCCGAAAAAGACCGACACTACCGGAAAGTATTGGCCGGTTCCGGTCGTCTACGAGGTGAGCCAAGGCTCGAGCAACAACTTCGCGATCGCTCAGGCCAACCAGTCGCCTGGCCTCCTCGCCGAGTTCATGGTCACCTTGAAAAAGGACTATGCCTTGGCGACTCTGGACAACCAGGCGATGGAAGCTTCGGCCGACAACGCGGGCGCGTTCATCGACTTCTCGACGCTCTTCGTCGACTTGGCGATTCAGTCGGCGGCGTTGCGATTCTCGACGGCGATGTTCCGCGGGGGCACCGGCTCGCGCGGCGGGATCAGCGCCATCAACGCGGGCGTCATCACGCTGACGAACGCGGCCGATGTGACCCAGTTCGGGATCAACATGGTGCTCCAGGCGAGCTCGACCGACGGCGGAGCTCCTCGAGCGGCTCTGGGCTACGTGGTGGCCCGCAACGTCATGGCCGGGACCATCACCGTCTCGGCGGTCGCGCAGGGCGGTCCCGCTGGCTCCCCCGCGCTCTGGGCGGCCAACGACTTCTTGCTCATGCAGGGCGACTCGAACTCGTCCATCAGCGGCTTCTCGGCGTGGCTGCCGGCCGTCGCTCCGGGAGCGTTCGACAACTTCTACGGCGTCAACCGCAGCGTCGACAGCCGACTCTACGGGCTCTACTACGGGGCCGGCGCCCAGCAGCCGGTGGAAGAGGCCATCATCGACTCGGCGTTGCTGGTCCGGCGTGAGAAGGGCCGTCCGAAGCACCTGATCTACAACTACGGCACCGAGGCCGCGCTGCTCAAGGCGCTCGGTGCTCGCCGCGAGTTCGTCGACTGGGGCAGTGACGACATGGAGATCTCGTTCCGCGGCGTGAAGCTCCAAGGCCCCGCGGGCCCCATCGAGTGCTTCGCCGACAGGAACTGTCAGGCCGCCACCGGCTACCTGCTCCAGATGCCAACCTGGAAGTGCTTGTCGCTCGGCCCCGTGCCGAAGATCTTCAAGTACGGCGATGGGCTCGAGATGTTGCGCTTGGCCAACGCCGACGCGAGCGAGGTGCGCGTGGGTGACTACGCCAACCTCAGCTGCAACGCCCCCGGCTGGAATTCTCAAATCGCATTCGGCGTCTGATCGAGGCACGCGATGGCTGACCGAAGCTTCATCGACAAGTCATACCGGCTCGTGAAACGGCGCGTGGATCTCTACGCTGCCGTTTCGGTCGGGGCCGCAGGGGCCGTGACGCTCCTGAAATGGAACTACCCCACGTTCGGCGCCGGGCCCAACGCTCGCACGTACACCGCAGCCCCGCTGGCGAACGCCCTGCCTGCCGGGGCACCCTACCCGCTCCAGTATGGGTGCGGTGCAGAGGGGGTTCGCAGCGTCACGCGCACTGGCGCCGGGCAGTGGCTGCTCCAGCTTCAGGACAACTACCAGCGCCACTTCGGCGTGGGCTTCACACTCGAGATCGCAGGCGGCGTCACGGCCGGGCAACTGGCGATCAACAGCACCACGACCAACTTCGCTGCGGCGGGCGGGACGATCATCGGGCTCACGACGATCATCGGCGGCGTTGCCGCCGACCTCGCGGCCGGGACGATCGCGAACCTCCGCATCTTCCTCGCCGACGCCACGGAGCCCTGACCATGCCGCTCAACTGCCAGGTGTACGTCTACCCCTCGGCAAAGGCGGGCGACCAGCCGGTCGCGGTCTACATCACCGCGACGAACCCGGGGGCCGTGCCCATCGCGATCACCGGGGGAGAGCTCGAGGTGACCCAGCTCGGCGACGGGACCACCGTATCGTGCGCCAAGCCGGCGCTGCCCCTGGGTCCGGGCATGCCCACCGCGGTTGCCGCTGGAGCCACGGTATTGATCGGGCCGGTGACGCTCGCCGTGCACTCGAACGCCGGGGCCAACTCGTACCAGAGCCCGAACGCCCCCGTCATGCCTCAGCCCAGCGAGACTCGAGGTGAGGCGACGTCGAACAAGTATCCCCAGTTCACGGTGCTCGTTGGGGCCACGCTCTACGGGTCTGACCACTCCATCAATGCCGCGGGCACCGCCCCGATCTTCGTCGACGTCGTGTCTCCGCCTCCGCTGGGCTACCAGGGTGGGTTCCTTAGCCTGTCGGCCCCCAACAACCTCGTCACCTTCCTGACAGGGGTGCTCTGATGCCCTTCGTTCTTGCGATGTCCCGAGGTTTCGCCTGGTCCGACTCCGCCAACGGGCGGCCGAACACGGTGCTTCTCACGGTGACGAACCCGGGCGCCGCGGCGCTCACCGTCACCTCGCTCTCGGTCTACGAGGAGTCGAAGTCCGGCTCCCGCGTCGACCAGCCCAGCTACCTGCGGCCGAACCTGCCCGCGGGTCTGGGCAACCCCGTCATCGGCCCAGGCTTGTCGGAGACGTACCCCTTCGAGGTCGCCTTCACCGTGCCGGGCTACTCGGGCCCCAGCCCTCAGGCGCCGGGCGGTGCGCAAGGCGTCTTCGGCCCGCCTCGAGACACCACCGTCACGCTTCGTGCCCAGTGCCAGTCTTCAGACGGCGTCGTCTCGACCGTCGCCCAGCCGTTTCCGGTGCTCAGCACCGTCGCTCCGTTCCCCGTGGCCCAGGGCGGTGCGTTGCAGTTGAGCTCGGGCTTCAACCTCATCAATCTCGTGACGCTGTAAGGAGACACTCAAATGGCTTGGACCCCTCTTGTCGTTCGAGACGGAAACAACGTAGCTCAGTCGATCGCCGCAACCCAGGACCCCTCAGGCTTCCACGCGAGCGTCATCTCGCTCGACTCGGGCAAGGCCACCTACCGAGTCGCGGCCAACTTCACCCCGTTCGCCACGGCCGCCGTGTGCCTGATTCGGATTCAGGGCAGCGCGACCAGGACGGTGCGCATCAAGCGGATCGCTGTCGGAGGCGTCTCGACCGCGAACGCCCAGAGCATCTACCAGCTCCTGAAGACCTCGACCGCTGGAGGTGGTGGAACCGCCGTTACGCCGGTCGCCACCCCGCTCGATTCTGCGAGCCCAGCGGCCACCGCGGTCGTGAGGCACTACACCACGGCTGCCGAGGCGACCGGCGCAGCCATCGGCGGCCCCATCGCGATGGCAAACGTGCAGACCGGCGTCGTGACAACGCCAACCGTCAACACGCCCCCACACAACGTTCTCTTCCCAGAGATCGGCACGACGATTGGGCAGGCGATCGTCCTCAGGGGCGCGGCGCAGTTCCTCGAGGTCCAGAACGTGACTCCGGCGAACTTGTCGGCGGCCACTGTGTTGTGTTACGCCGTCGAATGGGAAGAGGACGCCTCGTAACCTCTCCCGCGGGGCAGAATGGCACCGGGCGGCTCTCCCTCCCGTAGTCGCTCGGTGCCGCAGTACTCGCAGCAGCCGTAGGGTCCCATCCTCAGAGGTGACACCTTGGCTACTCAGCCTTCCCCGCTCCCAGACGCGTCGAGCACCACGCGCGGAGCGGTCTCCACTGGCCCCCAGACGCTCGGCACCGGGGAGAAGTCGGCGGATCAGATCGCCACCCCAATCGTCCGCGTCAAGCACAGTATTCCGGCTGGCACGGCTGGCACGAATGAGGCGCAGCTATCCGCCAGCTTCGGCGTGCTGATGGCCAGCGAAGACGCCGCCTTCGACCCGAATTTCTATCCGGTGCGCAGCTACTTCCCTGCCGTCATCGGGGTCACCGACACCACCGTGGAGCTCGACACTCAGGGCGGCGTCGTGAGCTTCCTCCCGCTGTCCACCGTCGCGCTCACTGGCAACCTGATTTTGAGTGGCGGTGCGATGGGACCGGTCACGTTCTCAACTCCTGGTTCGAACGGAATCGTCACGATCGCCATCATGCAGGAAACGCCAGGATCGGGGTTCACGGTGACGATGCTTAGCGGCCCGCTGTGCATACTTCATGGGGGCGGAACGGCAATCCTGAAGCTCTACGACTCAATCACGCTCGCCTACTGCGTCGGTGTCGGCATGTGGGTTGAAGTCTCGAGGAACATCGTATGAGCGCCACCGTCTTCGCGGCCTACGACGCGGCAACCGGCAACCCTCGCCCGGGGCTACTGCCGGTCTTCTCGGTCTACCGCTCGATCTCCGGCCCTCGCACCCCGCCACTGATCCGCGACCTCGGCGGAGGCCTCTACGACTTCACGCCTACCTCTGCCGACGTCACGGCGGGCACTGGCTGGGTCATCACGCTCAACCCGGCGCTCCCGGCCGCGGTGGTGCCACCGTACGCGAGCGGCGGCGTCGGGTACGATCAGTTCCTCGGCTTGTACAACGCTGGTGGGGTGCCCACGGCCGGCCTCACCGCGGCAATCGCCTCATACCGCAGCGCAGTCGGTGCCCCTGTCGTGCCAGTGCCTGCGGTGCTCGACCTCGGCGGCGGGCTCTACGCCTTCAGCCCCACTGCCGCCGACCGCGCGCTCGATGTCCAATACGAAGGGGCCACCGTCGCCCCGGGCATTCCCGCGCGGTGGTATGGGTCCGTCAACGACTTCACCGGCCCGCCGCCGGCATTCATCGGCGTCACGCTCCTCGAGCTCCGCACACGCTGCAAGCAGGAGTCGGACAACGCGGGCCAGTCGTTCATCACGGACTCTGAGTGGGACACGATGATCCGCGCCTCGTATCAGGAGCTCTATGGGCTCATCGTTTCGGCCTTCGGCAACGACTACTTCACCCAGTCGCCCGCATCGGGCTTCACGATCACGACCGACGGCGTCAATGAGATGTTCGCGCTGCCCAACGACCTCTTCAAGCTGCTCGCGGTCGACATCCAAGTCACAGCCCCGAACTACTGGGTCGCACTCAAGCCGTTCCAGATGGCCGAGCGAAACACGTTCGGTTTCCTGGGTTCGATGATTCCGATGGCAGGCCAGACGATTCGCCTGCTCTATGTTCCGCGCGCGACGCTGCCCTACGCGGACGCCGATGTCATCGACGGAGTGAACGGGTGGGAGGAATACATCGTCGTTGACGTGTGCATCAAAGCCCTCGGCAAGGAGGAGGCAGACGTCACGCTTCTCGACAAGCGCAAGAGAGACCTCCTCGAGCGCCTTCAGGGCGAGATCACCAACCGCGATGCTGGCTCCCCCGCGTGCGTCGCCGATGTCCAGAGGCGCCGCGGGCGCTCGATGCGCTACAGACTCAACGGGAATCAGCTGTGGCTCCGAGGAAACGGCATGCCCGCATGGGGCCCAGACGGCGCAGGCAACGACTACGGTGATGGAGGGTACTGGTGATGGCGTCGAATGCGCTCACCAACCTTCGAGGCAAAGACCCGGGCGCCAACCGCCAGACGGACGCGATCTCTCGCCTCGTGGAGCCGGTGGCCAAGGCGGTGATGGCAACACCCATCATGGGATCGCCTCCGCCTGCATGGATTCGCCCGCCTCTTGAATCAGGCTTCTTCGATGCTGGCGGCGGCCAATCTCCAATGCGATACCATAGAGACGTGCTTGGCTACGTGCACGTGCACGGTTACGTTACCGCTGCAGGTGGAGCTCCGGCCGGGACGGTCGTGACGACCATGCCACCGGGATATAGGCCCGACCTGGAGTATGGGTTTGTGGTCAACAGCTCAATAGGATTCAACGTCGTTGGCCTTCCAGCAAGTGGCCGCATGTATGTTGTTTACGCATTAGCGCCAGGTCAAAGCTTGGTAATTTCCTTCTCCTACCTCGCGGAGCAATGAATTGGGCGCCGAAGGACTAGACTTCCAGATGGTCTCGGTGGACTTCACCGGTGGCCTCGACACGCGCACGAACCCGAAACTGAGGGTGCCGGGCAAGTGGGATCTGTTGACGAACTGCGTCAACTCGAGGGACGGGTCGATCTCGAAGCGTGACGGCGTTCGCGCACTGGTGTCAGACCTCAACGGCCATGGGCTGGCGACGTTCGACGACGAGCTTCTCGCCATCAACGGCACAAACATCTACCGAACCACCATCAACCCGTCGGTCGGGGCCGCGTTGGTGCCGGGGCAAATGCCCTGCATGCACATCGAGAAAAGGAACGTGGCTCAGTCGGGCAACACGCATGACTCGGTGGACTGCGCCTATGGCGTCGGGCTCGAGGTCTACGTCTGGCGCGAGTATTCGATCGCGACCTCCGCGAACCTCGGCGTCTACTGGTGCGCGGTCGACTCGTCGACTCGAGCTCTCGTTGTGCCCCGCACCCTTCTCTCGGCGACCGGCTACGCGCCCAAGGTGGTGGCCCTCTCGGGCTCGTTCATGTTCTTTTGGTTTCAGGGCGCTGGGCCGGTGCTCCCATACGCCCAGGTCTACACCCCGGGCACGGGAGTTGGGGCCCCAGCCGCGCTCGGCATCGTGATCGCAGCACCGACGATCGCGAGCTTCGACGCTGTGGCGTTCGGCTTCGACGGCGTGACGAACTTCGTCGAGACAGCGGCGCTCTCGTACGTGTACGCAGACGGCGTGACGTCGGTGCGGTGCAGTCAGGTCACCTTCAACGAAGTCACGCTCGTTCCGGCCGTGATGACGACGACCAACCTGATCACTGAGGTGCAGGCCCCAAACGCGACCATCTGCGGGCTTGGCCTCTCGGTTTCGGGCGGCACGTCCGGGGTCGCGGCGTACGCAGTGACGGCGATCGCGAGCCCCATAAGCGGCGCCGTGCTGAGCGGAGTCGCCGGGGCTGCGATCAACGACGCTTGGGCCGCGTCGGCAGCCACATCGATCGACTGGGTGACAGCGATCTTCACCACCCTGCATCCAACGCATGTCACCGGCATCCGGCACCTGATCCACAGCCTGTCCGAGTGTCAGATCTACGTCGACGCGTTCGCCGACGTAGCGGTCCCAAACGCCGCGTCGGTGCCGATTCGGGCGTACTCGGTGTTCATGAATGGCCCCGGCTTGCCTCTGACGGTGGTGAGGTCATGGACCCTCATCAACTCGAACCTGGGCGTCAACGCTCTCACGGGCCCGTTCATTGCTGGGGCTCCGATGATCACCGGGACTCCGACCGCGGGGGCCTTCAGCAATCCTGAGGCGGTCGTTCTGCCTGTGCGAATGGATGCGCGCTACACCACCGCGCAGCAGTCGGGCGTGTTCTTGCTGGATGGGTCGACCGGAGAGGTCCTAGGCAAGGCGCTCTACGGAAGCGCGCTGGCCTACGACTATGGCGCGGCCACCGTGCCGTCTACGCCTCTCAGGACTTCGACACCCACGGTGGCCAGGTCAGGGATCGGGACATTCCTCCTCCCGGCCCTCGAGCTGGGGCACGTGACGCTACTTGCTGGGGCAAATGTCACGGAAAGCAACGTGTCGGTGCTCCTGGTGACCCCGAACGTCCCCATGGGCGCCGCGGCTGCCGACGTATGGGCACCGCGGCGGATTCAAATCGGCCGCTCGACGATGATCGCCAACGGGATGCTGTCTATGTACGACGGCGCGGCTATCAGCGAGGCAGACTTCAATCTCTACCCCGAAGGCATCACGGCTACTCGCTCGCCCGGAGGAGGAAGTTGGGCGGCAGGCACCTACGAATTCGTCGCGATCTACGAGTGGACCGACGGTCAGGGTCAGAGGCACCAGTCTGCCCCGAGCCCACCGGTTCAGCTCGTCGTCACGCTCAATGACACGGTCACGTTTCGGGTCCCGACGCTTCAGCTCACGCAACGCACCAACGTTCGGCACGTGCTCTATGGGACGCAGCCGAACGGCACCACGTTCAATCGATTCGGCAGCGCATGGGCTCCGGTGGAGATCCTCAACAACAAGGCCCTCTCGCACTCCGTGACGACGGTGCTCGTCGGCCCGCCCGCGAGCAACGAGCTTCTCTACTCGCAGCCGTTCGTGGCTGACACCACGCTTCCGAACGACGCCCCGGGTCCGTGCTCGATGGTCGGGGTCCACCAGCAGCGCCTGTGGCTTGACCTGACGGACCGCCAAGGTGCGTTCCGCTACTCGCAGCAACTGGTGACGGGCGTCGGGCTCCAGTTCAACGAGCTCCTCGGAGGGCAGCTGCCGGTCGAGGCTGGTGCGATCACCGGCTTCGCCTCGATGGACGAGATGGTGATCATCTTCTCCGACCGGAAGCTCTTCCGCATCACCGGCTCGGGGCCGACTCCGAGCGGGGGCTACAACGGCTATTCGGACCCGGTGGAGATCCCTTCAGACGTCGGGTGTTCGGATCCATCGAGCGTGCTCAAGATCCCCGATGGCGTGATGTTCCGCTCGGCCAAGGGATGGTACCTCCTCTCTCGCGATCTGTCGGTCAGGTACATCGGCGGACCAATCAAGCGATGGGACTCGGACGTCATCACGAGCGCGGTGCTGATGGAGGACAGGCAGGAGATTCGGATCAGCTCGCGCCTCACGTATGACCCGAACTGGTCTGGAGCGATCCAGTTCTGCTACTCGTACGTTGCCGATACGTGGAGCATCTTCACTGTGACTTCGTGGACTCGAACACCTGTCGCCGACATGCTTCAGGTCTTCGATGCTGTTTGGTGGCCCACGCTCGGCCGCTACGTGTCGATCGGCTACTACGACGGAATCAACCAAGACACTCCGGGCACCTACCTCGACCTGCCGGGCACCAACATCGGAGGCTTCGCAATCGGCATGTCGGCGCGCTCGTCGTTCCTCCACCTGGCGTCCCTCGAGGGCTTCCAGCGCGTGCGCTGGCTGTACCTCACGGCATCGGGGCCGACTGCTCCGGCCACCCAACTGTCGTTCCGCGTCGACTTCGACGACCTCTACCAGACCCAGAATCCTCCCGGGGCGCCTGGCTGCTACCTCACCTCGCCGCTCACGCTCACGACGATCCCTTTCGCCAACCCTGCAGCGGTCGACCTGCGGCACAAGTTCAGGCGCCAGAAGTGCAAGAGCGTGGCGATCACCGTGAATGAGAACCCCGTGTCAGCGGGTGCGGCGGGGCTCACCGGTTTCCAGGCGATGGCGCTTCAAATCGGCGCTCGTCGCGGCACCAACAAGCTTCCAGCGGCCCAAGGGGTGCCGTAAGCCATGCCCAGACGAGCAGACGGCACATGGGAGGACAAAGACGGCAACGTCGTCTATCGCACCGATCCGAACGACTCGGGCGTCGACCGCTCGAAGGCGACGTTCCGAGACGGCTTCTGGATCGACAACTCGACCGGGGAAAAGATCCCGAACAAGAACGACATGCCTGGGCGCGTGCCTGGGACCAAGGCCGGAGCGCCCGGGTCGACGGTGTGGCCAGACGGAACACCGGTCACGCCGGAGGAGCACGCCGAAATCAACAAGCAGGCCAGCGGGACGCCGACGGATCCCGGATGGCTCGACGTCGTTCTCGGAGTCGCGTCTGGTGGTCTTGGCACTGTCGCGTCCGCAGCTAGCGGGAAGTGGGCTGGCAATCCTCCCGGCGTGTCAGATGGGACCGAGCCATCGCCCGGGGCGCCGAACTACCACGTCACCGGCTCCGCCGACCCGTCAGGCGCAACAAACAATCTCCTTCCTGCCACAGCACCCGGTGCCGAGCTCCCGACGACCCAGGCGGACGAGGACCGGAAGCGGATGGCCGCCTACCTGGCGCAGCTGCAAGGCCAGGCGGCCACCGGCTCGGGCGCGTGGGAAGGGCAGCTTGCGCGGTCGACTCAGCAGGGCTCCGCCGCAGCGTCGGCGCTCGGGCAATCGGCGGCGGGGCTCGACCCGATGGCGATGAAGCGCAACATCGGCAACTCGACGGCCGGCGTGGAACAGCGTGCGGCGGGCCAGGCCGAGACGCTCAGAGAGCAAACGAAGCAGCAGGCCCAACAGCAACTCTCGGACATCAACGCGGCCCAAGCCAGCCTCGACGCACAGCAGGCGGCGGAGCAGGCGGCGGCACGTCAGGGACGACAGGAGGCAAACAAGGCAATCACCGACGAGGCGAATCGAATCAACGCAAACATCTACAACGGATATGTCCAGGCCATGGGCACGGTCGCGAGCATGGGGTCGGGCATAAAGGCTCCTGTTGCTGCCTCTGATGGCGGGACCGTTCCCGGCAAGGCGAAGGTGTTCGGCGACGACTCCGCCAACGACACCGTTCCGGCGATGCTGTCGCCGGGAGAGATCGTGCTCCCCCGCTCCGTCACCCAGTCGGGCAACCCCGAAGCCGCCGCAGCTGCCTTCGTCCAGGCCGTGAAGGAGCATCACGGGCACCACTTCGACGGTGGCGGGAAGGTGCCGGATGATCCGTGGGCCACCAAGCCCGACACCAGCGCAAGCGATGCGCTTCCGGTGCTCGCCAACGACCCGACGGCAGCGGGCGGCACCTCGACCGGGCAGGGCTACGTTTTCGGAATCACCACCCCGCAGGAAGCCGCGAGCGTGCGCAACGGCGGCCTCCTCGACACCACGGCCTACGACGCGAGCCGAACCGCGAACCTCGGGTCGACCCAAGCATTCCTCGACGCCTACGCCGGTCGGGGCCCGTCGGTGGCCCCTCAGGCGATGCAAGCCGCGACTGACGCAAACATTGCAGGCGCCCTGTCGGCACAGACGGGGGCTCGCGGGGCGGGGCGAGGCGCGGCGGCGGGGCTGATCGGCGGCCAGGCGGCAGAGGAGCTCTCGAGCGCTGGCGGCAAGGCCGCTTCGACCGCAGCCAACGAGGCGGCACGGGGCGGGCAGTCGTACGCCGCGGCGATCCAGCGCCAGCGCCAGATGGACTTGGCGTTCGCCCTCGCCAGGCAGCAGGCTGCGTGGCGGAACTCGATGATGAACGCCGGCATCGGGCTCCAAAACCAGGCCGCGATCCGGGGCATCATCGGAGGCGCGGGCCAGGCGTTTGCGGCCGGCGCTGGTGCGCTCGAGAAGCGGTTGAAGGCTCTGGACGCTGAGGCCAACGCGAACCTCGGAACTGCCGACTCTTCCGGGTCCGACCCGTGGGAGACGAACGATCCGTGGACGCAAGATGTCTCTGACGAGGGGGACTGGGGCAGTGACTCGGGCTCGGATTCGGGCGGTGATTCCCCGAGCTGGGCGAGCGACTCAGACACGGCCTACGCGGCGCACGGCGGTGAGATCCGGGCGCGCGACAAGGCCTTCACCCGCGCCTGCGGATTCGCCGACGGCGGTGACGTGCCCTACCCCGGCTTCCGAGGGGTCGTCGAAGCGGGCGAGACGCCGGAGCAGGCCGCGGCTCGGCTCGGCTACGTCTACAGCCCCTTCGGTGCTCGCACGCCCCCGGGCTTCCGCGGCGTCGCTCAGCCCGGGGAGTCGCCGACAGAGGCCGCGGCCCGGCTCGGTGGTGGACCTGGCCCAATGGAGGACGAGGCCGCAGGAAATGCGCTCGTAGCTCAATATCTCGGCGGCGCGTCAAGTTCGCCACCGGGCATGGTCGCCCAGATGGCACCAGGGGCCGCAATGCCGGTTCCGGGTGGTTCCGAGGTGGTTCCTGGAACCGCCCGACCTGCCGCACCAATGCCTGGTGTGCGCCCGATCGGAGCCCGGTCGGCACCCTTGCAGCCCGACAACTACGCGCTCGCGCAGCAGGCGATCTCCGAGCTGACCGCGGCCAACGAAGGGATCGGCCGAGCCCAAGCTGAAGCCCTTGTCGGCGCCCAGAAGGCACTTGAGCAGAAGGCGATCGAGCAAAAGGAGACCAGGGCCCGGGCGAAGATCTCAGCTGACGCGGACATGTCCCGCATCCTCGAGGCTCGCCAGGCCGTTGCCTCCTCGAGCTCCAGCATCGACCCCGGGCGCTGGTGGGCCTCGAGGTCGACGCCTGGCAAGATCGCCGCGGCCATCGGGCTCGCGCTGGGGGCCATCGGCGCGGGCAACGACGGCGTCAACCGGGCGGTTGGCATCATCGAAAACGCCATCGGGCGCGACCTCGAGGCGCAGAAGGCAGAGCACGAGATTCGGTTGCGCAAGGGGCAGATGGCGATCGACAGTGCGACCTCAATCTACACGCTCAAGCGACAGCTCGCCCAAGACGATATTGCGGCCAGCGATGCGTCTGCGGCGACCGCCCTCGAGATCGCAAAGAACCAAGTCGACTTGGCCACTGCCCGCGCTTCGAGCCCCCTCGCCAAGGCCCAGGGACAGATGCTCTCGGCACAGCTCGGGCAGAAGCGCGATGAGCACGACGCGGCGACGAAGCAGCGCTCGTTCGACAACTGGGTCAAGCGCGAGGACATGGAGACCCGACGCCTGGCGGCTGGGCTTGCGGCCGGAAAGGTCGACAAGACGATGCAGGCGAAGGTTCAGGCGATCGAGGCCGAGAACGAGACGATTCATAAAGCCGGCACGAATCTGCTTAAGCTGATCAAGGAGCACGGAACAGGCGACATACTCGGGCCCACCAACGCCAAGATGCGCCAGTTGGTCGACAACATGGCCACGGCCGCAGCCAAGCTCAAAGACCCAGACAGCGCTGCCCGAGAAGGCGAGGTCACACTCGAGCGCCGAAACATCTTCGACCCTGGCGTCTCGATCGAGAATCTCAGAGGAGGAGCAGAGGAGAAAATCAAGGCATACATGGCCAACGCCCAGACGCGTCGAAATGACGCGTACCGGATCAGAGGGCTTCCACTTCCTGGCGAGTCAGAAGGAGGATCGACGCCTTCGAGCGCGCAGACGGCGACCGGAAAGAATGGCGAGAAGTATCGCAAGCGACCTGACGGCAAGTGGGAGCTCGTCCAATGAGCAAGCCGCAGGTCTTCGATGAGCTTCCTCCGGGTGCCACCGTCGACGCTCCGGGCTTGGTTTTCGACGAGCTTCCTCAGGGAGCCACGCTCGATGCCTCGACAGGCGTCGACACGTTCCGTCAGCGCGGCGTCCGCCAGCCAGACGGCACCTGGATCGTCCCCACGCCACAAGGCCCAGTCCACCTCGACGAGTACGGCGAGCCGCTCGAGGCAATCCACACCCCAGGAGGAAGCCAAGACGTCGAGGCCTCGTCAAAAGAAGGCGTGCTCAACCGAATCCTGGCGACGGCTCAAGGTGGGGCCCAAGGGCTCGTGCCGCAGATGGCTGGCCTCAAGGCTCTGGCCCAGGGGGGCGACTACAAGAAGGCGCGCGACGAAGCTCGCAAGGCGGTGGATACGGCCACCGAAGAGGCGGGGCTCGGCTACCAGATGGCGGGGGCTGTGCTCTCGAGCGGCCTTGCTGCGCCCGAGTCGATGGCAGGGCGGCTCGGCGTGTCGGCGGGGCTCGGAGCAGTCGGCGCCGCAGCCGAGTCGGGCGGCGACCTCGGCGAGATGGCCAAGGGGGCCGGAATCGGGCTCGTGGCCGGTGGCGTTGGTGAGGCTCTCGGGGCTGGCGTGCGGAAGCTCGGGGCGAAGCTGTGGAAGGGCGCTGACGAGGCGTTCGCTCGCCAGGCAGACAAGGACATCAAGACGGTCGAGAAGGAGATCGCGTCGCTCGAGGGCACGCTCGGGACCAACGTTCAAAAAGGGTCTCGTTACAGTGAGAACCTGCAACGCGCCATCTCTGGAATCCCCGAAGAGGGCGGTCTTGGCGCAGTCAGCGGAGAGCTGAGGGCCGAAGCGATCGCCGCTCTTCGAGAGCCCGGGGCTCAGGCGACGATGGAGCGCGTTGCGCGGTCGTCGATCAAGAAACTACCTGGACAAGCCAAGACGATCGACGAGATCGAAGCCGAACTGATCGCCAAGAGCGCGGGCGCTGCCGAGGAAGCCGCGAAGCGGACCGCCGACTACTTCGCCACATCGGTATGGAGGGGCGACATCAAAGACAAGCTGGCGAACGTTCTCGCCCCACGCTTCGGGCTCGCGGCGATCGGTGCGGTCTTCGGCGAACTGGCGGGGAAGGCGGCTGGGTTCGAGGGGCACGAGGGAGGGTTCTACGGGTTCGCGATGGGCGGCCTGAACTCGCCAGGCATTCGTCAGATGACCAAGAATCTGGCGCGCTCGAACCGCGTGCGCGTCGCTGTCGCCGAGAAGCTGATCCCCGTGCTGATCACCGCATCGCAGACGATTCGGCATGGAATCGTTCCGACCGCGGCCATCCTCGGGCGGGTGACGCTCAACGAGACGTCGCTCGGCAACCCAGACCTCGCCGCGGAGCAGCTCGCGGCACGCGGTGGTCTCGGCTCAATCCTCGGGGCCCACCCGCCTGACGTCGGCTACCTCACCGGCACCACGACCCCGCAGACACCGCTCGACCAAGCGATCCACCAGACCGTGGGCGTGACCCAGCTGGCGGGCGTGCTCGACACCCACCACACGGAGATCGACAAGGCCGTCTCAGGCTTCCTCGGAGGCAAGTCGGCCGAGAAGCCGAAGTCGAAGCCCCTTCCCGACGGAGTGCACGAGCTCGCGGCCAACCCACAGGCGCTCGTCGACCGCGTCTCGAACAATCTCGGCGGCCTCCACACGGTGGCCCCGGGCATCGCCGGGGGACTGACCGCGGTCGCCCAGCGCGCGGTGCAGCACCTCTCGACCCTCGCCTCAGCGCCGGTAGCGCGGGGCCCCCTGGCGCCGGCCTGGAAGCCCACCCGGAGCGAGACGCGAATCGTCGAACAGGCCTGCGCCGTGATCGACGACCCGCTGATCCTTCTCGAGCACGCCCGCGCTGGCACGCTGACCCGGGCGCACATTGCCGCGGCACAGGCCGTCTACCCGACGTTGACCCGCGCCATCGGCGACCGGGCGCTCGACGCAGCGATCGGCGCCAGCAAGCGCCCGAGCCACCAGCAACGCCAGATGTTGACGCTCCTCACCGGCATCGACGTCGACGGCTCGAGGGCCGCGACCGCTTCGAACCAACGCACGATTCAGGCGCCAAGCACGAAGCCTTCGAACGCTGGGGCCCCGGGCACGGCTGGCGCCGAGAAACTGACCCTTGGCCAGCGCATGGCCCAGCCACACCAACGAGAGAGGACCGAGACATGAGCGACATGCCGGAGCACGTAGACGAGACGGCGGGCGGGCCCATCTGCCGTCACTGCGGCGGGTCCGTCGACAAGGAAGGCTTCTCGACCGGTGGCCTCGTCACGGCTGACACGGGCGAGTTCGAGCCGGTGGGCGAGGATGTCGAATCCGAGGAAACAGAGCAACACGAGGACGTCGAGAAGAAGCGCGCCCTCGCATTCACCGACGCGGTTCGCCGCTCTAGGAGATGACATGGGGACCTACGGAACTTCGCGCCCGCCCACCGAGCGCGACACGATTCACTACCTCAACGGCGTGCCGACCGAGCTGGGCGTGCTCGTCTCGAGCGGCGTGCTCGTAGCGGTGAACAACGCCACGACAGCGAACCCGTTCAACGCGGCCATCACGTGCCCGGGCACGATGCAAGGCACGCTGGCAGGCAAGACGCTCTTGATCCAGCCATCGAGCGCCGGCTTTGTTGCGGTCGGGCTCACGCCAGCACTGACGATCGCAAATCAGTCGGTGGTGCCCGCAGCATTCGGGACCGTCCACGGGGTCGCGCTCGCGGCGACAGAGAAGGCGATCATCCTCATGCGGCCTGACGTCGGGTGGATCCAGTGGATCCCCAGCGGCGGGGCGGGCAATCTCTTCGTCTGGGAGCTGACGTGATTGCCCGCCTTCTCGCTCTCGTCGTGCTGCTCCTCGCGGGCTCGGCGGACTCGGTGGGGTACGGGCGAGGAGGCGGCTTCACGTGCCCCAAGGGCTACGCGGGTGGCGGCTTGGTGCCGTGCTCGAAGCGGGCCTACTTCGAGTTCGCCCCACCAGATGGAGTTGGGATGGATGGCGTTTGTGCATGCGGCCCAGTCACCGGAGCAAGGGAAGAGGCGATTGCGTTTACACGGACAAGTTCTGGCGTGTGCATGAAGTCGTCCACCAGCTACGCGGCGGTCGGGGATATGGTGGTTTGCGCTTCCGGGAAGCCGCGGTCAATGCCGGGAGGAAACGGGACAGGAGGACCCGGGCTACTTGTCGAGTCGTCGCGCACCAATGTTGTGCCCAGGAGCCAAGAGATTGACGACGTCTCGTTTGGTGATTTCACGGCCAATGGTGCGGCGGCCCCGGTCCTCAATGGGGCCGACGCTGCTCTTGCTCCGGACGGCACACTCACAGCCGAGGACTACACTTTTGACGCGACCGCAGCTACGCAGGCCAGCGCCAGAGCGATCGGCGTGCTCACCGCCGCCGCCTATTCTGCTCAAGTGTGGATTCGCGGCACAAGCGGAAGCGGGGCGATGGATGTGTGCATCCAAACAGCTGCAGCGCCAACGGCCACGTGCTCGACATGCTCGTTTGACTCGATCGCCTGGACGCAATGCAAGATTGAAAACGTAACGTCGATAGCTGCCGGCCAACTCTTCATTGGGAACATGACCTATCTCAATGGAGGAACCACACGCACGTCGAATCGCGTCTACGTCTGGGGCGCAGACGCTGAGGCGGGGAAGTACATCACAAGCTACATCCCCACATCTGGAGTCGCTACGGCCAGGTCTGCAGAAACAGCAAAGGTCAACGGGAGTCTGTTTCCTAGCCAATACTCAAAGGCCGCTACGATAGTGGTCCCATGGAGCACATCCACGGGCCCGGCTTTGCCTTCGATATTGATGGGTGAGTACGCCTTAAAAGGCAGCGATCTTTTCTTGCCGTCCATGGCCATTAGGGTTCAGAACGGAACGGGATCGGGATATGTCTCAAAGACCTCTGGAGCCGTGACCGTTGTAGCAGGGACTCCGACCAGGATAGCAGCGTATTCTGGGTATGGAGTCATGTCGATATTTGTGGACGGTAGTCTTTTTTATGGCCCTGCATCTCTGGCTGTGGCGGTTGGTGGATCCTCTGCTACTACCGGGATTGCCGACAATACGGTCGGTGTCAGCCATCTCGATGGAGTCATTAAAAACATATGCTGGGATGCCAATCTTGATAGGTGTAGATAATGATGACCGAACAACTCAGAGCAATGCTGATCGGCGTCGGCGTCGTTGTCCTTGGGGGCACCGGCTTCTACTTGCTCACTCCTCAGCCAGCGACCCGAACAATGGCCGAACTGCGTGACGCCGGGCTCGCCGACGGGCAGTCGCTCATCCTTGTGTGTCCCGAGAAGCTGACGCCGCAGACGAGGCGGCGCATCAACTCGGCGCAACCCGGGTTCCTGCGGCCCCACCAGCTCTACGCTCGAATCGCCCGAGTCGCGAAGTGCTTCACCGCAGACGGAGGCAACTGCTTCCGGCCGCTCGACTGGTCTGTCCGTGTCGCTGATCTCGAGGGCGAAATCGTCGTCCCCTCGTTGCGGCACAACCTCGACGGAGTGGATCTCGACGCGTCGGTGGCCGACGACGGCGGCGATTCGAGCGGCGTCGACGACTCGAATCAGTACCAGCTGACGTCCTGTCGCGCCGACCGCTGCGCCACCTACGACGCTGGAGCCGCTCCAGGCATCCCGTGGCCTGACACCCCGTGTGCCGTCCTCAATCGCCTGTGGGCCGAGACCCCGCCATGCGTCCTCCCGGCGTGCTGGGTAGCTCCAGACGGCGGGTGGGACAGCAAGGCGGGACGAGCCGGTCACCCCGCTGCTCCTGACTGCAAGGCCACCGGACCTCGAGGCCTTCCCGACGGCGGCGCAAGATGGTGGGGCTGTAACGTCCTCCCTGCCGATGTCGCGGTCGGCACCCAGTGCGTTCCAACTGAATGTTCAGTATTGGCTGGCGACGATCCACCCGACGTGCTCGGGGGGCTGTGATGGACCTCGCTGGCCTTGCCGACGCCCATGGCGTTGGTGCTCTCAGCGGCATTCTCGGAACGCTCTTGATCAAGGAGATCGTCGGGCGCCTCCTCCGCCGCGTCGAGATCCGCTCCGTCGAGGTTGTGCCGCAACGAGGCAACGAGAGGATCGAGACGGAGTGGGACAATCGACACGAAGCCCTGATCAAGCAGCTCCTGGATCACGTCGCTGGCGTGCGCAGCGCGATCGAGGTCATGGGCGAGCGCATGGCCAATCACCAGGCGTCAACAGGCGAGACCAAGATGCGCGTCGACGAGCACGGCGAGCGAATCAGCGCCCTCGAGGTGATTCAGGCGGAGTTGCGCGCTAGAATCGAGTACATCGGAGCAGCTAATGACTGAAGAAGAACGCGCGAGCTGGTGCTTGAGAATACACGGCGAGATCTTCACGACGCTGCCGTTTATCTCGATCTCGTCCACACACCTCGTGCTCGCGCACCTTGCGCTTGAGAGCGGCTACGGCACGGCGAAGGCTGCTCGCCGCGGGAGCAATCTCGGCAACATCACCTCCGGACCCTACTGGCTCGGCCCGAAGTGGACCGACATCGGCGGGGACACGGACAAGGACGGAGCGCGCATCACCCAGACGTGGCGGATCTACGACACTACGTCCGAGTTCTTGGCCGACTACTGGCGCTTCCTCGGTCCGGTCGCAAACGGGGGCCGCTACCTCGAGGCGCGCAACGAGCTCGAACGCGGGCATGCCGAGCCGTTCGCCCGTCTCCTCGGCAAAGCCCGCTACTACGAGCTCGACCCCGACGAGTACGTGCGCCGGCTCCTCTCGGTGCTCGGAACCGTCACGAAGATTCTGTCAGCAGCTCCACCCGCAGCACCAAAGGAAACGTAGATGGACACCACGAAACCTCTTCTCAGCGGCACTGCCGCCACGATCGTCGGCACGATCGGGCTTGCGCTCGCAGCAATCTCTGTCTCCCTCCCGCCTCCCTGGGGCTTCGTCGCCGGGCTCGCCGGCTTCCTCTGCGCCACCCTCGCCGGGTTGTCGGCCCGCCCGCCCGCCGCGGTCGAGGGCAAGCCGGTGCTTCAGGGCGCCGCGCTCGCGATCGTCACCACGCTCGGCGGGCTCCTCGTTCAGTTCTGGGCGCTCGTGCCCGCGGGGTGGCCGCAGTCGTTCGCCCTCGCCGGCGCCGCGCTGATCAGCTGGCTCACCGGGCACGCCCTGCCGATGCTGGGCTCGACCCCTGGGGCCCCTGCCTTCGTCGACGCAACGAACACGCCAATCTACGGCGGAGCTCGCGGCGCGGCCGACGTGCTGACCCGGGCGGGCCGGTGACCCGCGCCGTCATCGCGCTGGCGCTCGTCTCGCAGCTCGCCCTGGGGGCTGAGCCGGTGGTGGACGGTGGCCTCGTGGCCGTGCCCGTCGAGAGCGCCACCCTGCACCCGCTCGACGCGCCCACGGCGCCGGTGGAGGTCGGGCCCGGCGTCTACCTGCCAGAGCCCCTGGCGGTCAGCGTGGCCTCGAAGGTGGCGGCCTATGAGGCGGCGAGGGCCTCGCAGGGCCCCACCGTCTCGAGCCCCGTCGTCTGGCTCGTCGTCGGCGCGATCGTGCTGGGCGTCGGCGGCGGGTTCGCGATCGGCTGGGCGGCGCGGCCTACCGCCGCCGCACAGTAAGTAGGCCCTCAGACCCGGTGCCGCTCGATCGGCCCGGGTCCTTTCGTGTCTCGAGTTCGGACGGTGTCCTCGAATCGGACTCGCGAATTCGAGCGGTTGCGTAGCCATGTCCGAAAACACGACAGTCAGCGGCGGTGCGTCGGTGCGCAATCGTGCGTAATGTCGAAGTAAAGACACTGGCATTACGTGTGCAATCATTGTGTTCCGTCACCAACCGGGAGAACGCAATGATCACCGAACTGAAGAGCCGCACCTATCGCACCACTCACGAGCTGCCAGCCAACGTCACCCTCCCCGAGCGCGCCGACGACGCGCTTTACCCTGTCACGCTGGGCGTCTCTGAGGACGGGCGGGTCGCCGTGGCCTACTGGGACGGCGGTTGCTGGGCTGGCTCCACCTACGCCGAGATCGACTCGGGGCTCACTCCTGAGGTCGTGGCGCTCTATCGCCGAGTCCACTGACCCACCCGCCCGACTCCGGTCGGGCACCATCCTCTGCCGCCGCTCGCCGGCAGAGGAGGAACACCACGCGAGCACGGGAGACGAATCATGGCGACCGCAGCCGCAACGCACACATGGATCACCGACGGAATCCGAATCGACGTCTGCTGCAACGGCGGCAACGTCTACCTACCCTCCGACGACCAGGCTGACTCGAGCACGGCGCCGAAGGCGACCTACGAGGTCGCTGACTACGACGAGGATGGCAACGAGGAATGGATCGTGCTCGTCGGCGGTCGAGCCACCACGGACAAGCTGGTGCCAATCCGATGACCGCCAAACGCCGCGGCAAGCCGATCAACTTCCGCCTCGACCCAGAGCTCGCCGCGGCCGTCGAGGCAGCCGCGCGAGCCGAGCACTGCACTCTCGCCGAGTGGTGGACGAGGGCAGCACGGCAGAGGCTCGAGTACCATGACGAGGTGATGCGGGCGCTCCGGGCTGCGCATGCTGCGCCGCTCAGCGACACACCTCCGTGAGCCAGTCGAGGCGCACCAGCGGAAGCGGCGTGGTGGGGCGCTCGCGAGGTGGAGGCGGTACCGGTGGAGGCTCCCACGACGTCTCGAGCCACTCGTCGCCGACCACCTGAATCGCCCCGCAGACGCAGACGTCGACGCTGGGGGTCGAGAGACGGCCGCGGCGGTGGACGTGGCTCACGGCGCGGCCTCGAGGGCCTGGTCGAGGAGCACCGCGCAGCTGGGGCATGTAGGCCTATTCGATGGCGTGAGGCCAGAGCTCACGTCGAGCATGCCTGTCACTGAGTCATGCATCTCACGAAAAAACCAGCCGCACGCCGGCTCTCCAAAAGGCAGGTCATTCCAGTCTTTACCGGCCAGCTCAGCCAGCGCTCGCTTGGTCAGGTGCCTCACGGCGCGAACCTCGGGAACGAGATCGCCCAGACCCACGGGTTCGCCTCCCATGAGCCGGGGCCGTTGATCGACTCCCAGAGGTCCTCGTATCCAGCTCGGTAGAGGTTCGGGCTCCAGTAGCCAGGCTCGGCCTTGAGGTCGTCCGGGGTTATCGTGCCATGGCCGACGACCAACATGGGCGCGCCCTCGGCACATGCGTCCTCCTCGCTGATCTCCTGCAGCCGCTCGATCCGCACCTCGGTGATCTCGAGAGTGATGCGCGAGGCCTTGCGAGGCATGAAGATCGACGGCCGCCAGCCGTCATGCGCGTATGGGTCGTGCACCGGATGATTGGCCCGGTAGTAGTATCGATTGTGCTTGGTGCGATAGACGAACGTCTCCTTGACCCACAGCCGATCGCCCGGACCTCCGTAGGGGCAGGTCTTCGTGATGTCTCTGTTGCCGATGGTACGCCCTCTCTCCTTCACGGCGCGACTTGTGACGTAGGCCGCGATCCCAAACGCTCCGACGTCGCGAACGTCGGTGTCTTTGACGATGCGCCGCGTCTGCGTCTTCATCCCAGCGAGATAGGCGCGCACCATCGGCGCCGAGAACAACAATGGTCGCTCTTTCACGGCGTCCGTCCCTCGGCAATCCACGTCCTCCGCAGCTCGTCGACGTGCCAGTCGGCGAGTTTCTTCGCCTCGCGGAGACCCATTGCTCGCCCCGTGAGCACGTGGGCGGCGTCCTCCTCCTCGACGATCTGCGAGACGACGCTCCATGCCTCCGACCCGGTGGCGGCGAAGACCTCGAGCGTTTGCACAATCTCGGCATCATCTCCGAGCGTGAGCGTGCGCCTGTGGATGCGGCCCTCGTGCCAGGCGGCGGGAGTCATGGCGCGCCTCCCTTCGCCTTGGCCAGTGCGGCGCGAGCGCGCTCCCAATCCAGGACGCTGCGCCATTCGGGTCCAGGGCAGACCACAGCTTCCAGCGCCGTCACCAGCTCGGAGACGAGAGCACGCGCGGAGTCGCGCTCCTTCTGTGCTCGGGCCAGTCTGCACTGGAGCGATCCGATCTTCTCGTCCATCGCATCCATCTCTTCGGCTTCTTCGGGCCTCATAGACAAGCCTCCTTTGCCTTTCTCAAGACATCTCTGGCGGCGTCGCACGTATCTTCGAAACCCACCTTGCTCGCGAGGCGCTCTAGCCTAGCCAGTACTGCTACCAGCTCGGCGACAAGCGCCCGAAGCCTCGCCAGCTCCGGCCCCACCTGACCCTGGATGCGGTCGAGATCCGCGATCACCTCGTCACGGCGGGCAACCGCGGCGTCGCGCTCCTTCTCGGCCTCCTCGGCCCGCGCCTGCGCCGCCATCAACCCCGTCATCAGCTCGGTACCAAGCTCACGCGCGTTGTCGCGCTCGGCCTCAGCCTTCTCGGCGCGGTACCTTGCCGCATTGGCGAGATTTCCTGCCTCATGGATCGCCTTCATCGCCCGCTCGTCTGGCGGAAGTCCGTGCCACAGGGCTAGACCCGCCTCGAGCTTCTCGAGCGCCAGGGTGGTGGCGAGGAGTTCGGCGCGACGAACGAGGACGTGGTTCGGGTACTCGGCGACGTAGGTGTGTGGGTTATCCGTGTGCTTCGGCATGTCCTCCACGTCCTTCGTCGTCATCGGCTTCGCGTCGGCGCTCATTGTCAATCCTTTCCGAAAGCGAGAACTCGCTCGGCCTCCATCTCGATCACCATTTCGTCTGGCACCCACTGGAACGCCCTCTGCAGCGCGGCGCGCAACTCATCGCGCTCCAGTGTCGTAGCGAGGAGTTCGTCGCGGTCGACAAGCACAGCCCCAGGAATACCTCCGTCTTCGTCTGCGTGGGCCTGGAGGGCTTCCACGTCCTTCGTCGTCAATACCTTCGCGTCGCTCATGACTTCTTCTCCAGCCACTCCGGATTGTGCTGCTTCACCCACGCCATGAGCTCCTCGACGCGTGCACGTGCTGACTCCAGCGCCCGGGTCGTGGCCGAGATTCTGTCGCCTTCAATCACCACCTCGTGCCCGAGAGGCCCAATCTTGGCGGCCCAGTGCTGGCCGAGAGCGTATCGCCAGCCCTCGACCTCGGCCGTCGTCAACGGCTTCGCGTCGGTGCTCATCGCCCACCCCACTGCCAGCCGCAGGCGTCGAGCTCAGCCCGGGCGCGTTCGAAGGCGTCGCGCATAGGCTGATAGGTCACCTCGGAATGGTCGGAGGCCTCCACCAGTGCAGCCAGCGCCTCGGCGAGCGCTGGGGCCTTCGCGATGAGCTTGGCATTGGCCATGCCCTCTGGCGTGTCAATGCGATGCATGGCCGCGATGTTTGAGTTGGTTTCGCTCTCGATCCAGGCTGCGCGACCGACTGGACCAGTCACCTCCCACGGCCCTGGCGTCCACGGCTGTCTTGTCTCGTCTGTCATTGCGTCCTCCCATAGAAAATGCCGCCCGCGCGTAGGACCGGGGGAAGCCCCGCGCGCGAGCGACGGTACAACAGGCGAGACAGGCCGGCTCGAACGGCCTTGGGCGCCACGGGGGTCGATGCCCGTCGCCATCTCGCGTGAATCATGGTGCCGGCGTGGGCTTCGGCTGGGGCGTGTCGTCAACAGGCTCCGTCGCGAGCTCTTCCGGCACCTGAAGCAAGCGGCCGGTCTTCTTCGCCACACGCTCCTTCAGCGTCTCTTGCGTGGTATCGATCGTCTGCTGAACTACGTCCCCATCTACGTAGTCGGCGTTGTCGCGCTCGATCGCAGCTTCGAATCTCTCGGATGACATCGGGACCCACTTCAGCGCTCGCCTCGCCACTGTCTTTTTCGCCATCTCGTCGTAGTCAGTGACCCAGGGCCCGTTATTCGCCGCACGGCTTCGAGCGCGAATCGCGTCGACTTGTGCCCGGTTCATCAACTCTACGTGGACTCCTCCGTCTTTGAGCTTGATGACGCAATAGACGTACTTCAGTGGCCCCGCGTTTCCGTCCAGGTACGGCTCGTGATCGATGATCGTCTCGATGCCTTCCGTGAGGCGGAACTTGTCGCGTTCGCGCACCACCACAGCCCTGATCGATGAGACGTCACCCGAACGATGCGCGAGCTCGAGGAGGCCTCGATACCCGATGATCGGCGTCGCCACGCCCTTGAAAGGCACGAGGTACATGTGCCCGAGCGCGCCACCAGGCTCGAGACCAAGCTCGGCCGAGACGAGCACGCACTGAAGCAGCGAGGTGGGCGAGCATTCCTGGAGATCCGGAGTCTTCGCGACGCAGTTGACCGCGACTCGCATTAGGCGCTCGGCCGTGAGGTGCTTCGGTACGAGTTGGGCGATCATGTCCTTTCGCTGACGGAGAAGGTCTCCGAGGGTTGCCGACGTGTTCTTCTGGATTGCCTGCGCTGCTGGTGTGCTCATTTCGTCTCCCACTTCGTTCGAAAACTGCGTTTGCCGTTCTTGTCGGCCCTGTAGGTGATGATCCCTGTCGGGCTCTCGAGCCCCCCGGCATCGCCGATCGCCTGCATCAGTGCGAGCTTCAGTGCCATGGCTTCGCCCTCCAGTCGCTTGAGGTCGGACTCTACGGCTCGAAGCTCGAGCATGCCGAGGTCCTCGGCCATACTCGCCGGCCGAATCGGGGCCGTGTCGCGAGGAAACTTCGTCCGCAGCCATCGATTCGCCTCGCTGCTCCCGTCGAGCGGCGGCTGCTCACCGCCCACCACGTGTCGGGCCCACCATTGCTGTGCGTACTCGAGCAGCCAGGCCTGGATCTCGAGGTCAGCTTGCGTCTCGTAGATGCGCAGGTCGCCGTCGACGAGCGCGACGAGCCGCATATCAGGCGCGAGAGTCATCATGGATCCACACACGGCGTGCTCCCACTGGAGCTGAAGCAGGTACCCTGGCGGTACGTCGTCTGTCTCGTCCTTCCCCCAAGCGTCGCCTCGTCGCGGGGACTTGATGCTGATGAGCCTGCGACTTCCGCTCGGCGCCGACTCCGAACGAGGGCCAACGCGCTCGAAGCGGTCTGGAGTACAGAGGGCGATCCCGATCATGGCATGCCGCTGGGTGGCGGACTCGACAAGCACGGCGCCGGTACGCGCTGCGTACCACTCCGCGATTCCTGCCTCGAGGTGGGCACCTCGTTCCATGTCTGGATTCGAGGGCCGGACCCACCCCTGCGTCTTTGCCAGCCAGACGTCGAACGGGCTCGAGAACGCATCTTCGCCGAGGATTGCCGCAATCTCGCTCCCTCCGATGCCCGAACGACGCTGCTTAAGCTGCTCTTCCGTCAGGGCCATTGCACCACCGGAGACCTGATGACGTCTTGAAGGCCCTTCACCGCCTCCTGCGTGCTGACTCCGTGCTCGTGCGCGAGCTCTTGTGCCACCACGAGGACGATGCGACTCAGCGCGAGGTCTCTTGCCAGGTCGCTCGGCGGGTTTCGCACCGTGCGGAAAAGCACTGCTGCTTCTCGAATAGTCATCGTCGATCCCTTCTGTGAAATCGATCTCCGGGAGCCAACTCGCCGCACCGGCTGCAATGAAAGTACACCGAAAGAGCTGGGTTGATCCATGGGTGGTGTGAATGACCGAACAGACGACACAGCAATCGTCTCCATGCGTTCATCGATCCTCCAAGAGTTCCCTCCTGCGTTCGCAGCTCGCCTCTTCGTACACGTCATCGACATAGTGACAATCCGGGTCGTAGTTGTCCTCGACCCGGTAGAGAGCCCGAATCTCCTCCTCGTCCGTGAGCACCACTGGTGTCGTCGATCCCACCAGCGTCGCTCCGGCCACCTCGCCGGCCGAGACCTCCACTTCGACCGCGAGCACCTTCCATGCGAGGTCAGGCTCGGAGGTGACCAGTGGCAGCGGGCGCTCGATTTCGAGCGTGGCGGTGCCGGTCACGAAGACCTCGAAGCGGCTCATGGCGCGGACTCCGGGTTAAGGGCCTTGAAGCACCTGGTAGCGTCGCAGGGCTGGAGCTCCCAGACGCACCCACGGCAGCCAGTCGGTGGCGCGACCTCGGAGCATGGAGACGCCGTGTGGACCTCGTACAGGCCAGTCGTGAGAGTCGAGTGGATGGCCACCAGTTCTATGGCTGTGTGGGCGAGCTCCATCGGGTCGCTCGCCTCGACCGAGAGAATCGGCTTGCGAGCCGGAAAAAAACACATCGCGATCTCTGCCACCCCGCGACTCACCCTCAGCCAAGCCTCATCCTCCGAGCGCTCGCCGCACCACTGAGCGAAGAACCCCATCTCAGACGACCGCGCCCGGATCACCTCCATCTGCTGATACGTGAATTTCATGACCTGCCCTCCTTCTTCCACGGCAAATTGAGACTCACGAGCGCCTGCCGACGACCGGCCAGGTACCGCTCCCACAGGTGATTCAGCACCGCGCGCCGACGTGCGAGCTCGGCGGCGGAGGGACCTCGGGTGCTGCGCACGACGCGGACGGTGCTCATGGCTTCGACCCCGTTGCCGCCAGCACCTCGTTGATCAGCTCAGAGAGACGGGAGCGTCGAGCCTTGACCCGAGCGACGACCTCAGGCCGCACGTCGTGTGCTGCCAGAGCCGAGACCGCGTGCGTCTCTGCGGTCATGAGTTCGGACAGGTAATAGAGCGAGCTCGACCGCTCAGCAGCCACGTGATCGCCGAGAAGCCGATCGCCGCGGTTCGTCGGGAGCGTGTCACAGGCTTCGCGCGCGAGCCGAAGCGCCTCCCGGTCTGCAAGCCAGAGCTTCCACCAGCGCTCAGCCGATGGCAGGTGATCGTGAAGCCACGTCGGTGTTTCGTCGGATGGCTTCGATCCGGCAGAGGCCCTGAGAGCCAGCATCCTACCGATGTCCGTCCCAGAGACGAACCACTGCTCTTTCTCCACTGCGTATGCAGCTCGGATTTCTCCCGCGAAAATTGCCGAAATCAGGTCACTAGTGCTCAATCCCAACTTGCTCGCTGCGTCAACCAATGAGTGCGTGAATTCATTCTTCATTTTGGAGCCCCCTCCAACGTGTTTTCGCGGCTTCGTCTCCGAGAGACGACTCGCCACACTACGCCACCCATCGCCCGCTGCGCCGGCCTTGCGACCGTGAAAACAGAGTACCCCGATAGATTCAGAAAGGCAAGGTCTTGCGCTCAAAAAATAAAGGCGTACTCTGAGGGTATGCAAAAACAGACAGATGGCAGAGTCTTGCGCGGTCAATGGAGGCGGAGGGCCTGGAAGCTCGTTGCTGAGGCCATCGTTTCTTCTGGGGTTCTCGAACGGCGCGAGGAGAATGGGCTGACTCACGACACGCTGGCCGAGATCCTGGCATTCACGCTGCGGCGGGCGAGGGGACTTGGTGGCCCGCCTCCTGGAGGGGTGAGGTCATGATGTTCGACAGCAATGTCCGAGATGAGCGGCTTCTCGCGGCGAAGATGGCCTTCGTTGTCCTCCGTTCCACCGACCGCAAGCCGCTCGCTGTCGGACGCGACGCTGAGGCCATTGCCCGGCTCGCCCGCCGAATCCAGCCAGCCTCGGGCGAGTGGCGCGCAGTCGTCGAGAGGAGGGGACGATGAGCGGCCCCGTCATCACCTGGGCCTCCGATTGGGCCCGCGTCGAGACCAAGCCCGTCGTCAACCGCGTCGTCACCTGCCACGACTGCGGCGGACTCCGGTACTCCAGCGACGGCCCCCACGCGCCGAGGTGGCTCGATGGGCGGCGCGTCGATTGTCGCCTGCGGGAGGTGCGACCGTGAAGCCGCTCGTCCTCTGGCATGGCGGGGTTGGCGGTCTCTGGCGCGGCGCCACCATCAAGCCCGACATGGCCGAGCATCGCTACGTCGAGGGCTGCCCGCACTGCGAGGCTCAGCGCAGCGGGACCTGGGCTCCCGGGCAGGATCTAGGCACTCCTTCGGGCTACGTCTACGCGACCTCTGATCGCGAGTACGCGCGCTACTACGCCTCTCGCGCGGTGCGCGGCACGCTCTATCGAGTCGAGCTCGTCGACCCCGAGCCATCGAACGAGGATCCGTTTCCGAGCTGGCGGGGCACCAGTGCCCGAGTCCTCGAGGTGAAGGAGCGCAACGTCACTCTCACCTGGATCCAGAGGCGGAGGCTCTTCCTCCGCTGGGGCGGAACTGAAGACGAGTTCGACGCAATGATCGCGAAGGTACTGGCGGGGGTGCGATCGTGATCCTCCCCTGCGAATGCCCCTCGCCCGCGCACTGCCTCGAGGCCACGGGAGGTTCGGCCATGAGCCTCCGCGACATCGATGCCGCGCGGGCGCTGATTGGGGAGGGCCGGTCATGAGGACCTGCACATCCTGCGGAGGAAGCGGTCGCTACGACAGCGACGGATCACCGCCGTGCTCGGCCTGCAACGGCAGGGGATCGGTCGAGGATTGCGACGAATGCGACCTGGCGGCCGACGAGATGGCGCGGCTGCGTCGCGAGCTCTCCGAGGTGCGCGCGAAACTCGAGGAGGCCAAGCGCGCGGCGTTCGTCGCCTGGTGGGAGATCTGCGCTACTCGGAACTGGGGATTCGATCCCAGTGCCGATCACGTGCAGGCGATCCTCGTCCGAGGCCGCAAGGAAATCCTTCCGTGGATCAGCCAGCTCAGCCGCGGGAAGGGCCAGTCATGACGCCTATAGGTACCGCCCTGACTGCCGCAGTGCTGGCGGGACAGGCCGAAGCCTCGCTCGCCCGAGGCCTCAAATTCGTGCAGCTCGTCGTCCCTCGTCCATGCACAGGGCGACTACGGATGCGCGTGCTGGGCGGCGCCAAGGGCATCAAGACGCTATGGGGCGAGGTCTGCTGCGAAAACGCGGACGGCCACACCGTCGTCTACGTCGACGCGGTGGATCTCCTCGCCTGGCTCGCCGCGTACGCCGGGGTTCGGGTCGAGGCGAGGCCATGAGGGGCCACCTCGTCTGTCGATGCTGCGCGTGTGGCAAGGAGAAGGGCACGCGCGACCCGAACGATGGATGGTGGGTCGCCATGCCGCGCGGGCGGCACATCTTCGCCCTCGACTACTGCCCTGACTGCGCCGTGGGTCTGCTCGTGCGCTCCGACGAAGTGCAGTCTAACCCGCGCGCCTTGGCTGGCTCTCGCGTCATCCCGGTCCTGTGGCTCCGTGGGATGCTGATGGCGCTGACATCGGCCACTCAGGGGTTCGAGCCGCGCGAAACGATCGGCTGGAGACACGCGGAGAAGGTGGCGAAGCTGATCGATCAGAAGCTCCCGAAGGCTCTGCCCTGCCGAGAAGTCGGTTTCATCCCCGGCGAAATCGAAGTGACAAGCGTCAAATGATTGACGCTCACGGTTCAGTCTTGCAGAGTTCGCTCCATGTCCGGTTGCCGCCCGACATCACCTGACTCCATCCCGATGGTAGGGAGCCCCGGCCCGCGCGGTGCGGCAACATTGCGCAGTGGCCGGGGTATTTTTCATGAACTGGTGCGATGAGAGGTATGTAAAACTCTACACGCGACAGACAGCTACGTGGCGCATGTGGCCTTGGCAGGGCCGCTGCGTCTTCCCTCTCCTCCTCCAAGCATCGAATGGGGCCGGCGTCATCGAGGTCGGAAATCGAGATCCATTGCGCGCCCTGTCGGTGCTGATCATGGTCCCGGTCGAAGTGGTCGAAGTGGCAATCGAGGCGCTGGTCGACGACGGAACCCTCGAGGTCGTTCCTAGCGGGTACCTTATCCCACACTTCATCGAGGCCCAGGAAGCTACGAAAACTGACGCGAGGCGTAAAAAAGACCAAAGAGAGCGGGAGCGAACGAAAGCACGCGAAACTACTGGAGGCGATGTCACGCGCCGTCACGCGCCGTCACAAGATGTCACGAGCTGTCCCCCTCCAGCCCAGCCCAGCCCAGCCCAACCACCAGCCCAACCACCAGCCCAACCACCAGCCCAACCACCAGCCCAGGGGTTCCAGGGGGTCGCTGACGCGCCCCCGCCCGTGGCGCATGGGGAGCTCTTCGGATCGCCTCCTCCGG
>Ga0316630_10000022_pt1 | contig 39206 bp, 53 predicted proteins | sample OWC_May_M1_C1_D6_FD_207658 | JGI IMG/M metagenome (GOLD analysis project Ga0316630, IMG submission 207658) | Wetland soil microbial communities from Old Woman Creek delta, Ohio, United States - OWC_May_M1_C1_D6_A | ecosystem: Environmental > Terrestrial > Soil > Wetlands | place: USA: Ohio...
ATGCCAGTTCTCAATGAAAGCAACTTGGCGCTTGAGTTGACGGAACCGTCGGCTACTGAAGTTCCAATCTGGACAACCAGGTCAGAAGCTCCGGTCCCGTTCGTATTCGAAACGATGGGGGTGATGAGTCCGTCGGTAATCGTCTTCGGACCGGCGCCGAGAACTTGGGCTACGAGATTGACCTTGCCAGCAACGGTAGCCGAAGCGTCTGCAACACTACCTGCTCCAACATCCACCCAATCGACGTTGTTTCGATACTTGAGTGTGTATGAAACTGAATCGTAGTAGACCTGCCCTTCAGTCGGGGTCCCTGGTGCCGAGCCAGGGACGAAGCGGGCATACGGACACGAGACTTCACCCGTAAACGTAGCACCAGCCAGCGCAGCCCTCAAGCCCAGGGCTGTTACCAAATCCGTCTGATTCGCAAGCGTTCCGGTGATGCTACCCCATACACCTCCACCACCAACACCCAATGGGGCATAAGCTCCACCGTTCGAACTTACTTCTGGGGTGTTGGCGTTGTTCCGGAATCGGATTTCACCTAGCGGGGCTACTGGGGCTGTAGGATCGGAAATGAGTCCAATGGCGGATGGGAACGTTTTGATCCCGTCTCCCATGACCTGATCGAGCAATGAAACCGCACCACGGATGGTGGCACTTGCGTTCGGGAGCGGACTTGGAGTTGCGGTCGCCATAGTAGTTAGGTATCCTATCGGTTACTGCATCCTTGAAATTGTCGCGTTAGCTTCGGATACCTTAGCCAGGAACTCCGAATACAGAACATCCACCCTCGAAGGGGCTCCGGCTCGCTTGAGGTTGGACAATACTTCCTGGTAAAGTGCTTCGCTTTTCCGCAGTGGATTGATGACATCGAGTACGGCATTCCAAAAGTGTGACATGTGTTGCCTCCAAACCTAAGTTTGCGCCTTACCGATCCCCATTGTGTCCAGACGTCGTTCGAGTCGCTCAACAGCCTCAGCGAGCTTCAGTGAAATCGGAAGCACCTTCTCCAGCAAGTCCGTGTGCTTTTCGTGCAATCGCTGGTTTTGCCAAAATAATCCACATGCGGCTACAATCGCCAACGCGAGGAAGCCATTCGGGGCTGTCAACACCGTAGCGATGGTTGCCGGATCGACCTGGGCAAGAACTGGAATGTGGTGGAGAGTGAACATGGATTGTCTTTCTTACGGTCCGTACTTAAGTTGTGCGAACGAGAGACTAGTTGAGTTAACGACGACGGGTCCTGGCGTAATGAGTTGCCAAGTGTGCGCTGAGTTCTTTACTTGGTCATTCATCCGCCACACGAAGTAGCGGTCCCCAATTTTCGGGGCAGACGGATCGCCAGGGAACACACCGTACTGATTCACTCGAACACTATATGTATTCACCTTTGCGCCATCGCCCATGCAGGTCAAGAAGTCGCCTGGACGGACATCGCTCCATTGTTCTCCGTTGATGTCGACGAACATGTTGTAAATATCGGCGGCACAAACGCGAGCCGTTGCAATCGCACCGCTGGTGGCGCGAAGGACCAGATAGCGGTCGCCATAGACAGGGGTAACTGGTAGAGTCGCCGGAGCGGTTACAACCGTCGACTTTAGGACCTGGTAGGCGCCGTTTTGACATCCAACAATCAAGTCACCTACCTGCAGGGCTCCCCACATGGCGTGAGTAGGACTGGTCGTAATGGATACGTAAGCGTGGCTATATTGACGAATCGGAGCCGGTGTGATCGCACTAGGTGTCCTCCAAACGAGGTATCTATCGCCGATGGTCGGAGTGTAACCGCCGCTTCCGGCAAAACTACCGTTGGTGGTCACTTGGTGCGACACGATGGTTGTCCATGTGCCAGCATTGAAGTTTGTAATCCAATCTCCGACCAAAACCCCGCCCCATTCCAACGTAGGCGACACGCTAGTGGCTATGATCTCCAACACCACGTCGCGCTTCGAGGCGATAGTGAAGCTGTCACCCGATTCAACGAAGCAGTGACTTCCGGTTGTCAATTGACCGTCTACCGCATCTGAGCGCCGAGTTAGGACCCAGGGTGCACTTCCACTACCGACCGACGTAACTACGTAAATGCCGTTGTTGGCTCCAGTCACTTCATTCTTGACCAATACCGGATCATTCGCTAGCAAGGTAACGCCGTCAATAGCCGGGAGCACCCCTACAGCCGATGCCGTCAATACGTCGTCGGTCCGAGTGTTGGTGGGCAACGGATAAACCGTAGCCGCGCGCACGCTCGCTTTAGCTGTAATAACCGGGATGATCGAATCGGTATAGGCACGAGCATCCGTAAGTGCTTCAACAATTGCGGATTGGACAGTGGTTGATGCGATTGTATCGGCTGGGGTAAAGGTGACGTGACCCGCATCCATATCGAATACGGAAAACTGCTGAAAATTTAAGGATGTTACGTTGAGGGTGATCGGGTCTGGTGTCTGCAAGAACCAACCTTGACCTGCATGAGCACCAAACGTCGCTACCGTATACATCCCAGGCGTTACTTCGCCTGTCAACGGTGTGTTGTCCGCATCCCAACTACGAGTCATCGACCATCGGGTGCTAGGCGAGCCAATCGAGTCAACGGTGTAGATGCCATTATTGGCGCCCAGCACTTCATTCTTGACCAACACTCGGTTGCCCGCGGAGGGCACAAACGACGTATCGATGTCGGGCAATGCGCCATCAGCATCGGCAGTCAAAACGTTGCCAGTCCGAGTGTTGGCGGGCAACGGCGCGAACGTAGCTGCATCAACGGCGGTTTTGGGATCGAGTCCCGCCGCAACCGTATCTGAGTATGTTCGTGCATCGACCAGAGCCTCAACAATCGCAGCCTGGACTGTGGTAGCTGTGATGGTATCGGCGGGAGTGAAGAGAATTTGAGCCGAAGTGGGTGTCTGAGGTACTAGTCGGATAGGCATGGAGTTCTCTTAGTTGGTCGAGGTGAAAATTTCGAGATACTGAGCACCGGCAACTACACCAGTCTTGCGAACGTACACGCTCGACCGGGTGTGATCGGCATACTCGATGCCGGCTGTCGCGCTGCCAGCAACGCCTAGTTGAATCGGATTGATGCCATCGAAGCTGATTTCAACTGCGTATGGAGCCAGGTTCACAAAGTCTTGACATTTCGGCGAATATCCGAACGGGACTTCCGTAAACGAAGTCAGACCCGAGACATCAACATGGTGGTAGCGGTCGGTACAAGGGACCGTCGTCAAAGTGACTTCACCTGTAGCTCGTGGAGTTCCTGGGATACTGGCGCTGGTGGCAGTATGCGTAACGTTGATTCCGTTGCCAACAAGGGCTGTCGCGAGTCCTGTTGCACTGACAGAGATGTTGCCGGGCATGCTCGAGGTCCAGGCTGCGGTCGCCGCTACGTTGGCGGTTGAGCCGTCTTGGTAAGTCGCCGTAGCAACAAGCTGTTGAGTCGTCCCTACCACAAGTGCAACCGTCGGAGTCACTACAATGCCAACGATGGCACCCTTGGTCGAGGTCACCGTCGTATGACCTTCAACTGCGCCAACTGTAGCACCAACAACCGCGGTACCATCGCTAACTCCCGTCACAAGCCCAGTGTGGAGTCCTACAGTCGCATGAGCCGAGTCCGAAGCCCAATCCGCAGTCGTAGTCAGTACCACCGTGCTGGCATCCGTATACGTCCCTACAGCCGCCATCTGGACCGTTTGCCCGTTGATTACGGTAGGCGAAGCGGGTGTCACTACAATCGAAACCAGTTCAGCCGCGGTCACGGTCATAACAGTTGTAGGAGCGCTGATGGCGCCTAGAACCGCGGAAATCGTTGCAGTCCCGGCTGAAGCCGCTGTGGCAAGCCCGGTGTGCAGCGGAACTGTCACGTTGGCAGAGCTCGAACCCCACGAAACCGAAGTCGTCAAGTCTGCAGTGCTCGTATCCTCGTATGTTCCAGTAGCCGCGAATTGCTGGGTAAGCCCCTTCGCCTTCGAGGGTGAACTCGGCGTGATTGCAATGCTCACAAGGTCATTGTGGACCGCATATCCAAGAGTGTCAGACACGAGACCAAGGGTTGCCGTCACAACAGTTGCGCCTACCGAAACGGAACTTACAAGACCTGTATGAAGACCAACAGTCGCCACTCCAGGAACACTCGATGTCCAATCGACCGAAGTCGTCAGGTCCGCCGTGCTCGAATCCTCGTAGGTGCCAGTGGCGGTGTATTGCTCGGTTCCACCAAGGATGTCGGATTGCGAAGCCGAAGTCACATCAATAGAAACCAGAGATCCAATGCCCGAGGTTACTGTTTGGCTACCAACAATGGCTCCGGAGGTCGCCGTAATGAGCGAAGTACCAGTGGCAACGCCAGTCACGAGACCGGTATTGAGACCAACCGTAGCGCTCCCCGGAGTTCCAGACGTCCAATCAACTGAAGTCGTGATGTCGGCTTGGGTATCGTCATCGTAAACGCCGATGGCTTGGAGCTGAGTTGTAAGTCCATTGATGACAGTCGGGTTCAGCGGAAGAACGATGATATCTGTTAGAATAGCCATGGGAAGAAGTTCCTTAGGGGAATGACGCGGAGCGCCTACAGGTTAGGTATCGGACGTAGAAGGCTCTGTGCTGTATTCGGATATGACGGGCTCAGGGAAGCAACGGCAGTTTGGAGTTTCCCCGGGGTGTCCTTCTTCTGGGTCGCCATCGCCTAGCCACGAAAATTGTTGCCCGTCCAATGCGGCATGTGAATCGCGGACCTTGGAGTCATTCATTGTTCGCCAAATGTATTCAGTGGCACCTAGGTCGACTTGGCGGGTTTTGTTGAGTTCCGTGTTGAAGTGAGCAATTTCAGTCCGGGCAATTGTTTCTGCCCGTGAGTCAGTAGCTTGAAGGCGTTCTTCAATGACATCGACCAGCTCTTCCCATCGTGCGCCTTGTTCGATTTTGGGAGCGAGTTCGGCTTTGAGTTGTTCAAATAGATCGTCCGAAATGGCATCAACGTAGGTATTCGTCTTGAGAGACCATCTGCGGACTTCTTCTTGGACCCAAGCCTCTTTGCCGATGTCATCCGGGGCATCGACGAATCGTTTGGCGAGGTGCTTACCTCCAAAGAGAGAAGTTTCGCGACCAACCCCTTGGAGTTCTTTAAGGGCGTTCTTTTTATCCCACATTTGGGAGACCATCGACCTGGCGTCCTTAATGGCGTCACTCAAGTCATCGAGGACGGCATCGGTTGAACGCGCAGCCTGGATGTCAATATAAGGCATCACATATTGATAGATAGCTTGACGGACGAGATCTAATTTCAGGTTCAAAAGCCGAAGATAACGCCCAGCTTGAGCATCTGGGTGAACTGGTCGGAATTTCTTCTTGAAAAGTCTGGGGCGGATCATTTACTCGCCCTTGATCATCATTTTGGCATCAAGGAATTCAGCGAGCAACGGATTGGCTTTGGAAGCCTCACGCATTTCATCGCCAGACATAGCACCAGATTCGATGAGTAGAGCCATTGTTTGGGCAAGAATGAGGAATTTCTCTTGCTCCGACTTCTTGGTGGCTTCCATCTCGGATGCACTCGGGCTCCACAATGGCGCGAACTCGAAGTGGGGGACGTCTACACCAAGTTCAACCGATATCACTTCCAGGAGGCGTGTCAGGGCTGGGCGTATGACTTGGTCTTGCTGACCGTGACAGAATGTGTAGTAATTTTCTAGTTCAGTTCCTCCTTGCGAGTGGAGCCCGCCGGGGGACTCCCCCAGGAGGATGACTTGTGGAATTCTGGTTTGGGTCGACAGGAAGAGACCTACGCGGTCCACCAGTTCAGGGAGACCAGACACCGATTGAGTCGTGGCTGCAATAGTTTCATTGTCTTTGTCGATGAGATAAGAACGAATTGCACTGGCGCCCATCTCAAGTTGCATCAGGCGCTTGTTGAAAACTTGTCCGTTGTCCTGAGCGAGTTTGGTCATCAGCCCGGAAACGGAATGGACCCGGATGCCCCACTGTTCGGCAATGGCTTCAATGTGATCGTGGATTGCGTCGAAGTTGAAAATCGCCTGTTTGCATCCTTCGAACACGCTCGGACCAAAACACGAGTTCGACATGGTCTGCGAAGGACCCGAAGACGGCTGGGCAAAGATGAGGCACCGGCTGTAGTGGACTCGGAACGAAGGGGCTCCGGTCGCTGGGCTGACCATGAACGTAACAGGCTTGCCGTAGTTGCGGCTGGTCGGATTCATCTCGAGCGCCCAACTGGAACACTCGGACCGATCGAACTTGGTCAAACAGTGAAGGATGGGCTTGGCGGGCATCGATAAAGCAAGTTGGTCCGGGCGGTCAATCGCGTCCTCGGTCACCATCACCAGCAACGAGCCACCGGTCATTCTGCACGCCCGAGTGGCGCCCAGGAACTGTGGCTTGGTGTCAAGTTCTTTGATCTTGGTGTGGAAGAGCGATTCAGTTTTGGGATCATCGAACTTGAAGTCAATCCAGTTACGGATCATATCTTCGGCTGGTCGGTCAACAATGACACCAGCGGTTCTGCTTCCCTCCCATAGCCGACGAGCCTCATCCGGCTGCATCGTTGGAGATCGAACTGCGCTGTACTCCCGGCGGTCGCGTTCTGTGCCGACGCCCGTGAGCGCATTGGTGAGGGAGTCTTGGCTAAGTTCGATTTGGTCCATGATGTTTTGGTATCGCTAAAAAGTGAGGGCTGGCGGCGACGGATCACGTAACTTGGTTCCAGGCTTATGCTGGAGCCGCCATCGCCCTCTATCGTTTAGGTATCGCTTACGATCTGAACGTATTACCAACGACGACATCGTGGATCACACAAGTGCCAACACCATATTCCCTGGCGAGATTCTTCTGTTTGATCCCATGCTTGGCTAGGAGGCGAATCTCTCGTGCTTGCTCGTTGGTGAGTTTGCAAAACTTTGAGGCGTCGTTACAGAGCTTGGCTCCGAGGTTCTTGTAGTATCGGTATACATTGTACTCAGCCTGTTGTGCCTCTGGTTTGCCACCCTTGACTCGAAAGACTTCCTGGATGGTAACTTTGTGACCAGCGGCTTCCAGGTCGCGGATGACCTTGCGGGTAGGACGAGGCGCATTCCGGTGCAACGACAAGCGGGTTGCCAGTCGATTGCGGCTGACCCCGATGTAAATAGGAAGCGTCTGGAAGTCAGCAAAGAGCCCGTAGACTCGGTAGATCGGCTTGGTGATTCTCTTTGCGGGATTCTTCTTCTCCGTGACAGGAATCTCGGCTACGACGCATCGGCATTGAGGATGGATTTCCAGATAGCGGTTGAGGACTTCGGTTCCGGACATCGCCATGAGGGTCTTGAAGTCCGGCTTGGATGCCGTGGTAGGGCTAGGAACGACGTTCTCTTGTTCGGCTGGAGAAGACTCCTCTTGAGCCACAAGTTGGTCCTGGAGGCTCTCAAGGCACGATTCCAGGAAAGCGTGAGGATCTACATCTGAGGGGAGTTCAACTCCGAGATTGGCGGCGATTTCTTTGTACGATGTTGGGGTTTGCATTTGTTCTTCCTTTTCTGCGTGGTTGCTGCGGTGTTACTTTAACTGTTTATGTGCGGTGCCGAGCTTCTTGTTGCCGAGATGATTCTTGATGAATGCCGACTTCGTATGCAGATGCCAATCGGCTTTGAACTCGTCTGTATCGGAAATCAGGGATTCGATCTCCGGGTCTAGTTCAAATGTGGTTTCGTGAAGGTCTGTGTAAGAATCGATGTAACGTTCTACGTCAAGGTATTCCATGGTCTGGCTCCATTCGTTTTTGCTACTGATCCAGTTATACCATGGTCGTTGGCGATGTTTAACGCAGGTCCGTAGAGCCGTGCGATGTGTATACTGGCTAGTGCTGGTTGGCGTCCCGAATTCCGGGAACGCGTGGGACGGGACGGGACGGGACGGGACGGGAAAGGCGGGACGCGTTGGGGGATTATTAAGTCGACTAATGCCTAGTATGTAAAGTGGAGGCAGACACGAAAAAGTGCTCCAAACTTCTGGCGAGATCCTTGGAGCCCCTCAAACAACGCATCCTACCCCCAAAATCGAGCGCGCCGAATGTTGGGTCTTGGACCTCCACTGCCTCCACTTTTGATCTTAAATAATACAATAATAACAACTAACAACAACAACGTCAAGGGGTTACCCCAAGCCCCCGCGAGTGGAAGGACCCTGTGGTAGGAACAGTGGAGTGACGGGAGAAACGACAGACCAACCACATACTTCATGAGAATTCTCACAGAAATATTGTCTTTGTTGAAGTCCAAATTTTCGACCCCAGAATTCACCTCCACTCCTCCACTCCTCTGTTCGATACATTTTGGCGCACCCAATGGTTAGTTCGTGGGCGTTGTTAAGGTCCAAGTGCACGCATGGTACAATGAGGATGTTGGTGGCGATGAGCCACAACACTTAGTGTAGGGCGGGTTGGTCGCAAAATTGAATTTCATGATCGTCAGTCTCGCGCAAGTTGAGACGGGTCACTCCAGACGAGAGGTACTACCTACCCCTTTTCGACTCGTCTGGAGAGCCTTTTCGAAAAGGGTAGGAATGCTGTACAGAGGCGTCGAAAACCTCTGCGAAAGGTAGCACACAATGAATCAATATCATATCGACCAATTGAAGTCATCTGGCTTGGATGACGCCTACATCGCCACACTCGAAGGTCACGGCTGGAAGAGTGTCAACGCCCAAGCCTCCCAAGAAATCCTACAAACACAGTACGGCAAAGATGACAACTCAGGGCTTGCAATTCCGTTTTACGACATTGATGGAGATGTCGCTGGTTACCGGATTCGTCTTGATACCGAGCGCGATTGGACCGACAAAGAAGGCAAGCGCCACCATATCAAATACCTGCAAGCCCAAGGGACATCGCTGGGCGTCTACCTGCCGTCCAACTTCGAGTTGTCCGAGGTTGATGCCAATACGACCGTATACATCTGTGAAGGCGAGAAGAAAGCGGAATGCCTTGCAAGTCTCGGCTTTGCGTCGATTGGACTGACTGGGGTCAGTACCTGGTCTGAGCGTCGAGACAACGCGTCGACAAAGAGGACCGTCCTAGCCGACATTGTAACCATTGCATCGAAGGCTGACAAAGTTGTCGTAGTTTTCGATAACGACATCCACAACCAGTCAAAGACGACCTTGCGAGAACTCGCTCAATTCGTTTCCGCTCTCCATACGATCACCCAGAGAGTCGCATGGGTTTCCATTCCGGAAGGCGCTGCGAAGGGCGTAGACGACTTTCTTGCCGCAAACGGACCAGAAGCCGCTAAGGCTCTCATTAGCGCTCATATCCCTGCCGAGCCTTCGGAGCAACTCAAGTCGAACATCGAACTCCCCCGGGAAACACGGATTGGCTACGCTCGCTCGTGGCTTGGAGGTGGCAAGCGGTTTCAGCAATGGATTGCAGAAGCCACGGAAAGCAAGAAGATCGCAGAATACAACGGTGGTGCGAGTCAGTTGATGCCTGGTGAGATGGCATGGCTCGCAGCGAAACTCCGAGACGCTGATGTTGCCGAAAAGGTATGCGGCTCAAGTACCATCCAACTGGGGCAAAATGGAGCCATATACCTCGATGGCGCCAAGGCTGTAGCCGAAGAGCTGATCGCCCAAGTCCAAGAGAACATCTCACTCCACCTTCGCCCGAATGGGTGGGAGAAGAAGTTCCAATATGCGGATACCGACATTCAAAAGGCTCTCTTGCTGGTTGCCAAAGAGTCACCCTATCGCCCAGTCCAAGACTACCTCCTAGCCTTGCCGCCATGGGACGGGTATAAACGCTGGGCTAACCTTCACCGGACTTGCCTTGGAACCCCTACGGCTGAGGACATCGGCGGGATCCTTCTTCGCAAGTGGGCGATCAGCGCAGTTGCCCGCGCCATGCAACCGGGCTGCAAGGTCGACACGATGCTGATTCTGCAAGGAACACAAGGGCAACTCAAGTCTAGTTTCTTCAAGGCGGTCGGCGGCGAATTCTGCAACGATTCCCCCATCAACTTCAGCGACAAAGATGGTATGGCTATCCTGGCAGAAGCTTGGATTTTCGAGGTCGCTGAACTGGCAACAGCTTTGAAGTCTCGTAGTCAGGAAGAAGTCAAGGCATTCCTTTCTCGTTCGACTGACACCTTCCGTGCCGCTTACGCTCGAAGCATGACGACCATTCCAAGGTCTTGCGTCCTTACTGGCACCACCAACAATGACGTCTTCCTGACCGACCAAACCGGAAACCGACGATATTGGGTTGTCCACACGGGTGCAATCGATCTGGCAAAAGTCAAGTCAATGCGAGATCAGCTTTGGGCAGAAGCGCTATGGCTTTACCGAGTCGAACGCGAAGAATGGTGGCTCAATGCGGATCAGACGAAGCAACTCAATCAGGTCCTAGCCCCATGCACGAGCAAGAGCACGATCGAGGAATGGGCAGACGACAACCTGGAAGTCGATGGAAGTCGATTCAGTTCGATGAAAGGGCTTCAACACGACTACAAGGTCTACATGGAGTCTCGCGGTATCCGTGAGAGGGTTCCTTGCTCGGCTGAATTGTCCAAGCGCTTGCGCCGTCTCTTCCCAGACGCCCCAGAGAAGAAGACCAACAAATGCACTCTTCTTGGTATTTCTCTGAAAGATCATGCGGTTCCGTATACCGACACCATTCCTAATCCAATCCCGCTTGCCAACTAACATTTTCGACTTGCCACGGACTCTACATCTGTGGTAGGTCGGCTCTATGGAGACATCATGACCAGCCGATTTGAGCAAAAGTGCATCGAAGCCAATATCCGTAACGAATTTCTTTTGAAGTGTATCAGTACGATTGACGAGAATTTTGACTGGGGGCGCCGCGGTCGGCGATACGTGACCATCCAAAAGACCTCCTTAGGAACCGTCGAATTCAGTGGCTCCTGGGTGGTACGTCAGTTCATCTATCGATTGACGTCCGATGCCGGATTGCGAGGCAAGGTCCCGGCTCCAGTGACGATTGTCAGAATGTGGCATGACCACACAAACCCAGTTGATTTGAATCAAGTCGGAGGTGTAAAGTGACATCCCAAGAAGAACTCGAAATTCTCAAGCGCCGCATCGCTGAACTCGAAAACACGATGCCCGCCGTTCTCAATGTCACTGCGCCTGGGGTATTCGCGCCTGTACCGGCTCCAGCTCCCCTCCGTCGCCCTTCGGAGTACGACCGACAGCTCATCCGAGCAATCGATATCAACCGGACGAAGGACACCTTCAGGGCGTTGGTCGAGTCGATTTGTTTCCGAGTTACGACCCAGCAATTTAATAAAGCCAGTCAGAAGCAACGTCTGATCCTTCTGCGCACGCTGGCGGGGCAATCGAAAGTGAAGATAAACTTCAAAGACTCGGATGAATTGGTTTACATCAGAGCCTTGGTAGATGCTGGGGTGCTTCAGTGAATCCCGATAGGGAGGCGTACCTGGTTTCTGAGCGCCAGTGGATACTCGAACTCCAAGGGAATAATGCGCGCGAACTCTTCTCTGATCGCCTGTTTGATAGACATCAAGATGCGTTTAGTACTGACAACTTGGACGAATTGCTCCACTACGCCCAGGATCCATGGGAAGAAGTTCGTGGTTGGGTCCTCGAGAACCCCATCTGTCCTCCTATGGTTAAAGTGTGGATGGGCTCCGAGTACCGGAACACGATGCCACTCGAAGAGTTCCTCCAAGCCACAATGTTATAATCGAACCCAAGGAGCCACCAAAATGTCCATCGAGCAACTTCGAAACGAATACAAAGCCATTCGCCGTCAAATTTGCACCATGCGCCCAGACCTAGCGCCAATCCAAATTGATGCGATGGTACGAGCGTCGCTGCCACCCACACCAGGTGCGTTCGATTGGGTAAGCGGGGTCAACGAATTGCACGCGCTGGTTCTCTCGGCGTACAACACGGCGCAACGAGAAGAAGAGGAATTCGTGGACGTTGATGGGTATTTCGGGACACCGCAATGAGACCTGAAACAGAACTCCAAACAGCTATCAGGTCAATCTGGGCTCATCAATTGGCGGAGCTAGCAAAATCGTCGAACTCTCGTGTCCGTGGCGCTGTAGCACGCAACTCATTCTCATCGACAGATACACTCTCCATACTATCTCGAGATATTAGTCCGTCCATTAGGGTGCAGGTTGCACGCAGCTTACAAACCTCCACAACCGATTTGGTAGAACTATCAAAAGACAGAGACGCTGATGTCAGGTGTTGGGCTTTTCAAAATCGCAACATGCCTTCGTCTGCACTTGTCATGTCACCTACGGAAAGGAGCCTATACGTAGCATTTGCTATTGCTCGTCATCCGTCGACCAGTGTTTACAGTTTGGTATCGCTGTATCACATTGAGCATCCAGATCTACAGTGGACGATTTCTGAAAACCCGAACTTGACTCCGCTTGCTAAAATCTGGATGTCGAGCGGATACAGCGACCAGATGACGTTTGCCGAATTCGAGGAGAATTGCCAGTGACACTCAACATCAAAGTCCCGAGCAAAGCCACGCTGAAGAAGTACGGTCTCTCGGCTGAAGAGTTCTCGGAGATCTGGCGTAAGCAGGGATCGGTATGCCCGATTTGTAATCGCGTACCTACCACCGGGCGCGTCAACATCGATCACCACCATGTGCCCAAATGGAAGCAGATGCCTCCAGAACGCAGGAAGACCTTCGTGAGGGGGATTCTGTGCTGGCATTGTAACCACCAGGTATTACGGGCTTTGACGTTAGCAAAAGCCGAAGCGTGTGTAATGTATTTAAAGGCATGCGCGGAGAGAGTCAAGTGAACACATTCGAAACCGTTGGCGATACTGTATACATGACTTGCTTTGATCGCAAAGGACATCCCAAGCCCGATAAGGTCATCTTCGACCTAGCGGATCTGGAGTTGGTCAAGATGTATAGCTGGTATATAGGTAAAAGAGGCGAGACGTTGTACGCTATGACCAGTGTCAAGGTCGGCAACAAATGGACCACACTATCCCTCCACCAATACCTTCTTCCAACACAAGAGCCCCTTAGTGTAGACCATATCAATCGCATCGGATTAGACAACCGTCGCAGTAACCTCCGCCGTGCAACGAATCAAGAGCAATGTGTCAATCAGGGTATGCTCAAGAATAACACCAGTGGCGTCAAAGGCGTCTGCTGGCATAAACAGTGCCAAAAGTGGATGGCTCATATCAAGGTCAACCGCGAGCGTATCCACCTCGGGCTCTACGACACAATCGGTGAAGCCGCTCAAGCCCGCCTCGGAGCCGAAGCGAAGTACTTTGATCCAATTCCGAAATCCCCTTGACGTCCCCATAAAGCACGTGATATTAATCGATCCGTTAGCAACACCAGCCGAACGGAGCCACACCATGCAGACCATTGAGACTAACCGAGCCACCTACCGTATGATTCGCGACTTCGTCATCAGCATCCGGAACACGCGCTGGATGCCCTACACCTCCAAGGACTTCGATTGCAGCCTCCGAGCCCTGGTTCCTCGCAACGCCGATTCCAGCCGCTGGGTTTCCGAAGCCGCCAAACTCGCTCTGATTTTCTGCAGCAACCTCCCACGCCCTACGAAAGAGCAGCGCGCCGTCATTCGTGCTTTGAACGCGTATTTGAGCCATGGCAAGTCCGAGGTGCTTACAATGTCGGATGTTCAAAATGAGATGGACCGCAACATCCGATCGCTTCCGAACTCCATCACAGGCAGCCGTGGAATGTGGGTGTAAGTAAAATTTCGATGTGTTAGTTTTAGTACTGGTTCGGCTAGTTAAGTAGGCTTTATTAAGTCCTTGCTAAGCCACAAATCTTGTGGTAAAGGAGCCGTATGATCCCAATGGGCACCCAGCAATATCGCCGCGAAGCCATCCGTTCAGAAGCCCGCCATAGCGATGACCCAGTTCGTCTCGAGTGGCTTTCTCAGGACTGGAATTTGTATTACCATCTCGCTAGCAATCCCAATACGCCGCCAGCTGTTTTGGAAAAGATGGCATTCTATGACACCGTGATTCTCCGCCGAGTCCTTCGTAACCCATCTGCACCGACGCTCCTCCGGTTGTTCGTGGGATCGTACCTGGCTAGCGGAATGAATTACAGCGATTTTAAAAGTTTCGTTGGCTCTTGACGTTCAACCCAAACCTAGTGTAGATACATCTCATGAACCACTCCAAGGCAGCTCAAATGAAGCGCTATCAAAACATCATCGACAACATCGTAGAAGTCACTCGCACTCAAGATCTCGCCATCCTCAACGCCGAGCGCGGCGATGTGATTGGAGCACTTGAAGTGTCCGAGGACTCCACGTTGGTAGTGACGCATGTTAATCGCCGAAGCAATTCTGTTCCGGCTCAGATCGTCATGAAATTCAAGTCGCTACACAGCGGAATCGCCCCAAAATTGTTGGGAAAAACAGTTGGTTTTGAGTGGGTCCAGGGCAGTGAGTTGTTACGAATCGACGAGATTTATCGTCCGTGGTATCAATACACACCAAGAAACTACGCTGAAGCCGAACAGAGCATCCCACCGCTCGACCGTCAAGAGCTCGAGAGCTACATCCCAATGTGCAAGTGCCCTCCTTCTGTACGAGATTCAAATACACTTGCGACCACGGGCGATTTGATGGCTGTTGCAGTTGCATTGGCGATCCCAGTCGCTATCGCCATTATCTTTGGTATCTACTTCATCTTCGGCGCTTGACACTCAACCCAAACCTAGTGTAGATACATCTCATGAACCAGACCAACAAACAGCCCCGAAACTACGCCGAAGCCGCTCGTATGCGCCGCACATTCCTCGACTACTCCGAGCAAGAATTTGCCCGCGCAATTTCCCTCATCCGACCCGCCTTCGACAATGCCCGTAAAGATGGAGCCAGCATTACAGACTCTATCTCAGTCGCGCTTATCCACTTCGATGACGAATGCATCCCAACATGCAAGCGACCGGAACCAGTTAGCCCCACGACATCTTGGGAGGGATTCTGGATTGGAACGGTGATGTTCCTGGTCGTATCCGGCATTGTTACGGCTATTCTTTCTTGACACCAAAGCCGAACATCAGGTAGAGATAGCCCATGAACAACAACTACGAAGACATATCCGACCGCGAGCTCGAAGATATAATCCTCTCGGTTTGCAATGACGTCGAACACGGGAAGGTCGCTCGAGCTTTGCTCGACAAGCAACACCGAAATTATGCCGAAGCACTCGCCGCTTATCGAGTTGCCAAGGTCCGCACTGAAGCCGAACACATGCGCCGCACATTCAACAGCTACTCCGAGCAAGATGAAGCCCTGGCATGGGATGGAATCGCAGACGCCATCGCCCTTCGAACACTCGAGAGCTTCGTCCCTACATGTATCTGCCCTCCGGAAATTCGCATCGAAAATGCTACCGCTGAATTTCGTGCCGAAGCCGAATTGATGTCCCCTCCAGAAGTTCGTGTCGAAAATGCCACATCCGGATTAATGCTCCCAATCGCGATTTTGGGGCTCGCTCTCATCATTATTCCTTCGATGCTAGCTTTCATCTTTGGTGCTTGACACCAAAGCCGAACATCAGGTATAGGTATCGACATGGACACCAAAACACAGCGTCAGCAGTTGGAGAGCAGCATCCGTTCAATCCTGGTCCCCATCAGCATCGGAATCTTTCCGGCTTGCTCCATCATCTCGTGGGTAGGTCACAAGATGGACTGGTGGTGTTGGTGTAGTGTCATGAGCATCTTTCCGACCTTCGCTGAATTGATGTCCAAGATGCATTGAGTTGTTTACCGTTGTATGCACTTTGTCCTAAAGGAAACCACATGACTAAATATTTTGATGTCGCCATCGTCATTTTCTTGACATACCCATTTGAGATGAAGTATAATCGCCGCTGAACCGCAGTCCCACATAGGAGTACCAATGCGCACCTTGACCAACATCTTGATCTTCGTCCTTGCTGTTTTCTTTCTGACCCTCGCCTTCGGCATTTTCGAGCGTTTCGCCCATCGCCTGGATACCAACACATCAGTCCGTATCGAGCGATCGAAGTAGTGGTATACTCGGAAACATGCACATTCAGTTGACCCAAGAAGACCTTGATCGTTGCCACCGCTTCTCTGAGGATGTAACGGCTACTACCCATCACATCTACGCCAAGCGAGGACAGGACGACCCCCTTAAGGTCATCAACGATGCCTTCGTAGGTAAGTGTGGCGAAATCGCCGTAGCCAAGATGCTACTCGTTTCGGGGTTGGACTGCTCGGATCCCGACTTTGCGATCTACACTGACACCAAGGGCTGGGCACCAGACCTCCGCGTGGGGCAACTGGGTATTTCCGTCAAGACCATCACGGCAACGAGCGCTTCGAGGTTCGGTAAGTCTTGGTGCTTTCAAAACACGGATGCCTTCTGGCAGTCCAATGATGCCGCGTTCTTCGTGGTGTATGGAGAGATATCCAACCGATGTGAGATCTACGGTCCGTACAAAGCCCAGGACCTGGCAGTATTGAGAAAACCTACCAGGCTGGGTTTCGCATCAAAATGTGCCATCTACTTCGAAGATCTGCGGTAACTGTTTTCGAAGCCGCGGTGCCGTTTGTAACGAGATCTACTGAATCATAAGGAATTTGGAAATCACCGGCTGGCGGACAACGAAGTTCAAATGGTGATAGTCTTGGTGACCGCATGAGACGATACCAACGACCTGACCGTCAAGCCACACAGGTCCACCAGAATTTCCTCCGATAGTAGGTGCGCTGAGGACTTGTTTGTTGAACGACATCCCCTTACGTCCAGAGATGGCAGTCAGAAAACCTTCGGTCATTACCGGTAGGTCAATTCCGAGTGGATAGCCAGATACTTGCACTCTCGTCCCTTGAAGGGGTTCGTAGGGCGCTATACGTGCTGTTACGGGCAACTCGCACGAGGTGTGGAGTAGCATCAAATCCGCCGCCTCATCGACCTTGACCGATGTCCCTATGCATCTGTAATCACCAGTGGAATTGTATACACGTATCGGTGTCTCGGAATAGCAATGCCCGGCTGTAAGAATGGAGTTCTTCGCGACGGCAACTCCAGAGCAACTACCTTCGGACGAGACCAGACGAACTGTGGCTTGGATCTCGGCTTGTTCGACGGTAGGTCGAACGAAGTGACAACCCGTAAACACCAGGCATGCTACTAGGAGAGCCCTCACGTCAAGCCCCACTGCGCGCGTCGAAGCCAGTTGTTCCTGAATTTGGCGTTTGCTGGGCGCGCGGCAATTATGCTCTCATAGTAATCCGCCATTACCACTGACATCGCCTTCACGAACTTTCGGGAGTCCAGCGCATTGACGGCGCCGAATGTCATCGGTCCGAACGCGCCATCGACGATCAGTTTACCTGGCGTGAGAGTGTTGACAGCGCCTTGGACGATCTTGGCAGCCCGCTTAGGTCCACAATTCACAGCACAATCGAACACCTTCGTAGCAGCCGTTTGGTCGAGGATAGCGCCGAAGCCGTATTTGTTCCAAAAGAATCTACAGTAGAGGTCCTGGGCGGTCGCCTTGGTCATCTTCTTGAGGCACCCAGGGAAGAATGCTGGGATATCGAGTCCGAGGTCTTGGGGCGTCATCTTCTCGGCTTTGATCATGAGCATCGAAATGCCCCAGCATGTCTCCCCACCACGGTCGGCAGGGTCGTCTACCCAGAAGTTGGTGTCGGTACCTTCGTGGGACATGATGACCGGGATTGCCGCTTCAAATGTGCTCATCGCTTGCCACCATTCTTACGCATGTATGCCAGGTACTCTTCCTTGGCAATCAGAATTTCTTCTGGGTTCATCGAATCGGATGCGAACATGTCCATATCCATGTCGGCGAGTTCCTGGTCATCGGTCAATTGACTTGGGTGAACCACCTGGCAATCCCCCTCGTTTACGACGGCGTTGCGATTAAACAAGCCGCTGATGCCGCATGCACGATCCTTCTTGACTTCACGGGCTACTTGATTGAAGCCACCAAGGATTTGAGTTGAGGTGTGTGTCGTGCCAGGTGATACAAGGACCTTCAAGCATGCTACTTGGAGTGCGTCGCCGGTTAGATTCTTCTGGAAGTACTTGATGGCTTTGGTCTGGCTATCGGTCAGTGTCATTGTCTTGCGTGTGGTCATTGTGGACTCCGTTGATTGTTGCTGCGTTCTCTGGTAAGGTTGCGACGCCTAAGTTCCATTGTAACATAGTCGCCGTGGGGACTTGACATCTGATCTTAAACTCGATACGGTGATCTGTATGACGATTTCATTCGGCGACGAGAGACTGCCTGCGAGGTTTTGGGCTAAGGTGCGGATTTCTCATTATCCGTGTCAGCGCCCTGAGGTTGATACCAGGTGCTGGATTTGGATAGGGAGCCTTAACGCATCTGGATATGGGATGTTGCATTGGGAGAAGAAGAGCGTCCTGTCTCATAGACTGGCGTATCTATCGTTGGTGAGTCCGATTCCAGAAGGTTTGCAATGCGATCACCAGTGCTGGTGTAGATATTGCTGTAACCCAAACCACATACGCCTGGCTACCCCACAACAGAACTCTGACAATATAAGTCAAATCGGAAGAGAGAGGCATAGAGTAAGCAGTTGCCGTAGCGGCAAACTCGGAGGCAGGCTTCGTTCAGGTGAAGCTCATGGTCGGGCGAAACTGGTAGAACGAGATGTTCTTGAGATCCGAAGGCTATACGTAAATGGACTGTCCTATCAAGAACTTTCTGTTCAGTTCTACGTAAGCCAGTCTCAAATATCGCGCATTGTCAAGAGAGAGCAGTGGGATCATATTTGATTATCTCCAGACCGACTTGTCGGCTTCAACTCCAGCCCAAAAGTCATCTGCCCTGCAGTATTGGATCACCGCATGCGCTAGGGCGTCTACCGCGTCATCGTACTTAGCCCGCGGGAACGTGGTGCACTCGAGTAGGAAGTCTTCCACCGTCCTCGACGTCGATTGGAATGCCTCCGGTAGAACGATGCAGCCACCTTGGATGGAAGGGGATGCGGCTGAGACTCGAGCCTCTTTCGAATCCTTGGCTTCGACCTCATGCAACGGCAGACCGTAGCCGATCTCAGACCGGAGTTGGCTTATAATAGCGTCACCGTTCGCCTTTGCCTCAATGGCGAGTTCAGTAGCTTTCCATTTTGTGGCTAATTTCTTGAGAGTGGCAACCGTGGCTACGAAGTCGAGCTGATCCCAAGCCATGTCGAGCACGTACAACCGAGCCTTCAAGACACCAGCCACGAGCATAGCGACGCGATCGTTCTTGGGTCCCCCACGGAACGCGGCGTCAACCACGATGGCAATCCGCTCGAATTTGGAGGGAGTAGCCTCACAACCTGGGGTGTTAAACGAACTGTGACGGGCACTGAGCCACTCTCGACGTAGCATACCGCCACCGACCGGGATTGGGGCTTGCTGTTGTTGACTGGCGTACCCAAAATCTCCCAACTCGCGCTTGGCTTCTTCATTCTCTTTGGGACCAAACCCGTAGCGAACCAGAAGTTCACCTGGCTCCTTGCGTGGGTCCTCAAAGACCACAACCCCTTTATCGTCACGGATGACGCACTTGTTCGCCGGATCGTATTCGGTTGGAAGAAACAAGTGTTGCCAGTCGCCCATCTCAAGTGCAACCGCGCTGATATCCTCGGTATGGAGCCGCTGTGAAATTACGATCCGAATGGCTTCCGACTGGTTCCGGAATCGGTTCCCCATCGTCTCTTTGAACCAGACCTTGGCGGCATGCCGCTTGGCTTCGCTCCTGGCATCGTCAACCGTGAGGGGGTCATCCACGATTTGAGCCGTCGCGCGCTTACCAGTTCCATTGCCGACTGAAACACCAATCCGCTCTCCACCTTTGTCGTTCTTCCGGTATTGAAGCGAATCCATGTCGGGACAGAATTTGAAGCAGTCCCCATACAACTCTTGGTAGAGCGGGCTCAGAATCAAATCGTGCCAACGCTGGCTATCTCTTCGGACCAAATCGAGTGAAGCTGAAGATGTCATCAACGCCCAACTGGGATCTCGAGTCCATTCCCACGCGCCCCAGAAAACCGACGCCAAGAGCGACTTGCTCGCCCCTGGTGGCACCGACATCACCAATTTGCGGATGCGCCCTTCAGACACCGCCTGAAGGCACGAACAAATTGCTTCCATGTGCCAACCCCATTGGAGCGGGCTAGGATCGATTTGGCTCCACATCGCCTGGACAAAGAGCGAGAATTTAGCACGTAGGATCCCGGCTCGAAGTTGAGTCGGGGTAGCCTTGGACAGGACTTCTTGGATGGTAGCCACGACTACTCCAAGGTAGCAAGCATCGTCGCCAGTATGTCTGCTGGAAGTGCTGCCAGTGCCTTGTCGACTGACGATTGTTCCACCTTGACCGTCGAAGCGACCTTTGCTTCCACGTGGCTGACGGCTTTCCCGCGGGCTCGATCCAGAATTTCCTTGGCAGCATTCAGGCGAACACCTGGCGATGCTTCTGGATCGTCACGGATGGCGATGATCCGTTTCAACGAAGGCAGGGTCTGTGACTCCAAGACGGACTGGTAGTCAGGAGATGGTAGTGTCTTGCGTGCCATTACGACACCTGGATCTCAATGTAGTGCGGCGTCTTGCCTGTCGTGTATGCCGTCAGTGTGACGACCTGAGTATTTTGGTTCAGGTTGATAGTCGGCGCCGGGCTCTCCCGAAGGTAGCCGCTTGCAATAGCAGTTGCCGCAGTAGTCCGAACAATCGTGTCGAGAGCCCATATCCGGGTGTCACGGGCTGGGATATTGGCGACAGCACTGTCGATAGCTGCTGTCAGTTTATCCAAAGAGAAGATGTCAAGAGTGATGTTCTTAGTTATATTTGTCATGTGTTGCTCCTACTGGTTATCAATCGATTAATCGCTAAATGCTACTGTATGCCATCCTGTATCCGTGCAAACCCGAAGAGTGTGGGTCGTTGAAGAGTAGTACATCTGACCTTCAACGGATGACGACGGGATCTCTTGTGGGACCAGGCGGAGGGCGGATTTGGTGGTGTTACCAGAGAACTCTCCACCGTGACCTGTGGTAGATGAACCAAAGACACCGCTACCAGCCGAACTGAACCCATCGATACCATAGGTCGAACCGTTGCCGTAGACGCCACGGGTACCGCCGGAGCCATACAGACCAGTTACGGCACAAAACCCCTGGACTCCAAATGTAGCTCCAGTTCCGTAAACTCCTACGCCGGCTGCTGATTCACCGTAAACGCCAGCCGCGCTCGATGTACAAGCCCCGTAAACACCGTTCCGGAACGTACTTCCGCTGCTCGCCCAAACGCCACCGTCGCCATCGAAGTAGCCGCCGTACCCGCCACCAGAGCAGTGTCCTCTGACACCGTATTGCTTACCTTCACCAAAGACACCAACCCTAGCTCCAGTCCCGCCTCCGTTGGCAGCACCGTAGACGCCGTAGTTGTCGGTTGCGTCAGTATCTCGAGTGCTGACGCCTTTGACTCCGTAGCCGCCTGTACATGTGGCGTCTACACCCGCGACGGCACCAGTAACGAAGGCTCCATAGTCACCGCCGGAGCCCTTGAGGGCGATCCCAGTGCCAACTCCCTCAACACCGATTCCGCCTGAGCCCTTAACTCCGGTACCGTTCGCCGCCTCGCCGGACACGCCCAACCCATTGGTTCCAGAACAATACCCATAAACACCAGACATCCAGGGCGCCGAGGCAAGTCCACGGACACCTGTACCCGAACTCGAACTACCTTCTACGCCTGTACCCGAACTCGAACTGCCTTCTACGCCAATTCCCGTGCTGGAAACACCTTCAACACCCCCGCCGCTAGTCGATGCAGTCCCTTGAACGCCTACACCTGTCGACGTAGTTCCTGAAATCGTGACACCCGTCGACTTGTTGGCAGTCAAACCTAAAGCGAACGAGTTGGTTCCGGTCCAAATGTTGTTGGAAGCCAGCAAGTTGGAGCCGATGAAACTCAAATCGTCGGCAATACCACCTTCGCCAATGGTAGTCCTGGACACATACTGGCACCAGTCCGTCACGTTCTTGAACAAGTAATTGAAGTGACTCGAAGCCGGCTCCGCATTCAGCGCCCAACCAGCCGCGATTTGCCCAGCCGTAGGAGCGGGGGTGATGTTGGAGTTGCTTGAATCCCAAAGAACTAGTGTTGGCTTTGACATGGTATTCCTTTATGCGTAGATGACAGAATCAATGAGCGAGTACATTCCGCCAGTATCAAAATGTGCACCGTTTCTTCCGTCGAAAGCGAAGCACGGACCGTCGTCAGTTGAACGGGGGATTTCTGGAAGAGTCCCTCCAGTTAAGTATGCCCGTTCACGTAAATCGAATCCGAAGGTCAGAGTAGTCGTGGCGTCTGCCATCGAGAGCAGCAACCCCATACACTTATTGACTTCGGACAATGTATCGATGGATTGTCCAGCATCGGTGCTGGACTCCAATGTGACGCTCAACGAGTCTTGGTGTGTTCCGAACCGAGAAGGACCTGTTTCGTTCGAAGTCATTCCAACGGCTGGTGCTCCATATACAAGCCCAGCAACATAGAGCAAGTCGTCAAGGTTGCCAGACGATTTACATGCGCGGGCATACGCCTGACCCCATACAATGACGGAAGCATCAGTTTCGCCAGCCCCGCGGTTGTAGCCGAAACTGGCAGCCAGGCGCGTCAGTGGATCGTTGATGGTAGCCAGGGGGTTATCGGTCGTAAACGAGAAACGCGCAGCCTGGACAGCCAACAACGCGTCATCCAACGGCTGGAACCTGGTGCCGACAATGTCGACCCAAGCCAACGTATCGACCATCGATCGAAATTTGGAGTACAATTCAGAAGCTGCGAGCGTTATTCGATTCATTACTCAGCCACCGTAGTTAACACAACACTAACTCGAGTTGGGTCCAACAAGACCTTCTGGCGGAAATTGGCGACGATGCTGGAGGAAATACCGGTGTAACCAGGGGTTGGTGTTCCAGTCGAAGACGAGACCCAAACTGACGTCACGTTGCACACGGAAGTATCAACATCGAAGATGGTACGAACGAATGACGATGAATGGACATCTTGACCAGCCGTAAAGACTCTGGAGGCAATCGCGTTTTGAATCAACGTCGCCAGTCCGGTGGGTTGCGGGATGGTGGCTTCGACTGCAACCGTGACGTACGAGGGCAAGTCAATCGGTCGAGTGAAGGGGATTGTATGGGCACCATCTGTGCCGGTAGCAACACCCGACGTCAACCCCTGGATGCCCGCGCCTGCTGCTGCGTTGTCGTAAATAGCCTGGGCGAGATCATCAGACGTTCCCCCGGTAACCACGACTTCGAATGTATGGGGTGCAACTCCGTTGGCGTCAGTCGTATTCGTCCGGTTGTTGTAGATCTTGGCATCAGTCACGTTGGTAACCGCCAGAACACCGGCAAGCAGACCTTCGGTAGATGCGCCGGCGGGAAGTCGGAGACCTGCCGTGTAACGTTGCTTCAGTTCGGCGTCGGTTTCAACGTTGGTTCCAACTTGGTGGGCTTCTGCCGCATTCGCGATTGACTCGAGTCCGGTCAATGGGGTTACGATGATGGCACCGTGGCTAACCGAATCGTAGTCATTGATGTTGATGGTGAACGGACCGGTATCGACAGCGGCACAATCAACATCAACGACACCGGCACCAACAACCACCACATCCGCCTTCGGGGCAACTTGGATGCCCGCCGAGTTAGCGAACCGCATCGACGTAGAGATCGTGCAAGCACCCGAGCAGGTCGCCTGGATAACAACTTCAGAACTCGTAGCGGGCTTCCGGTACGCCCCAAGAAGAGCAACGGCATTGTCCAAAGACACACCCTCGGACGTATTGACGTATGAGTTGTCGTAAACAGCCTGACCCATGTCCCAGTCGGTGCCAATCTGGTCGGTCAAGATGGCGATTTGGGCGCCGAACCACGAGTCTGGTCCAACGTTGATTTGCTGTCCGTACTTCGCCTTGAATGCGAGTTCCAAGGCAGTCTGGATATCGGCTCGAGAAGGGCTAGGAAAACCTGCGGCAAGTAGACCCACGTTACACCCCTACTGAAGTTGATACGTTGAAAACACCGTCGTTCGATTTGATTTTGGCGGTGACGCGGCAAACACGCGCATTTGAAAGTGAGTACTCAATCGAAGGCACGGCGATTACCCCCTCGACTGCCAACAGCGCATTGCGGAAGGTAGCCAGGATGAGTTCACGCGGACGATTCTTGCCGAGGACGCCGTTCCAATAGTCAATCCCATAGCCAGTATCGAGCCAGTACGTTCCGATGAAAGTATTCAGCGCAATGAGGACGGCTTGCATGACGGCGTTGGTGCCAGTCACGAGAACCAAATCGCCCTTGGATTGAAAGAACTTGCCGGTAGCGAAATCGATGTAGATGTCACGACCGACCAAGCCAACGGCTGAACTCGAGCTGGTCGCCGTAGGAGCAACGACAACATCCGGCGCTACGTAATCAATCGAGCCAGTCAAGTATTCCGGATTGCAACCGGTGGTAACCAGGTACACGCATGGACCCGGGGTTGGGAACCAATAAAGTCCACCACCCAAGACGCTGACTCCGGGAGAAGCGAGAGGGGCGCCAGACCATTCAGTCAAGCTTACGGTTGGGGTTGCATCGGCTTTGACGGCATCGGCTTGGTCGAACAGCGCGAAGAAGACACCGTCTCCAACACCACCTTGAACGTACGTGGGGAGAGCCCCCGTGTAAATCAAATACCCTCCGTCTGGATACAAGAACGAATACGATCCGTTGCTACCCAGGTTGTTGATGGTAGGTGCCCCGATTGGATTACCAAGCGAATCTCTGCCCGCAACAAAGACAGGCGTCACCGAGTTGGTCGGGATGCCGGATGAGTTGAAGACTGAAAAGGAGACGGGAGTGGTCATTACAGTTTAGGTATCGGGCTACTTCGTTTTCACGACTTGGGACGTGTACCCAGCTATCAGGGCTGTCTCGAGGGCTATTGCTGCTGCATTCGTGGCTGGGTCGGTGCTAGCCTTCAGGGCGGTGATGAATGCATCAAATGCTGCACTGAAGGTAGTCCCCAAGATGACCGCCTCGGTAGCCGTTTCTCCGTGCCCAACACCCAATTGAACTGATCCGCCTACCGCGCCGGCAGTGCTAACCGCAATACGTGGAGAGAAGTTATCGGTTGGACCTAGGGTGGTCCGGGCGTCATCCCATTGAAGACATCTACGTTGAGCGCCGAATTCAACTCCGGGTCTACGTAAACCGACAATGCAATAACAGTCGTTGTATGAGTGGGTACGGTCAGACACCGGGGCATTGGTTCCAGTCCACCAGTCATCCAAGGAGCGGTCAGCCCAAAACACAACGCATCCATCACCTGGACGGATGGGAAAACGCAATCCGTCGGTCGAACTTCCGGCTTCAATTACTGGCACAGAGGTCAGGATTGGAGGAAGCGAGTAGGTTCCATCCGGCATCTTGCGCTGGACCGTGATGCGGACTTCGGCATACTTGCCATCGTATGTTACGATCTCACCTGGGGCTGATACGTTGAGTTGGTTCATCAACGCCTTGCGCTGGTTATCAAGAACGTGTGACAGCGTGGGACCTCGGACTGCTTGTTGATTGGACATTAGGAAATCCTCGTGGCTACTACTTCAGTATGCCAGTCGCCGTCCCACGAATCTCCAGCGTGCTCCAAGGACTCAACTCGGTAGGTTTGGTTCTTGAATGCCGGCAAGTCGACTACCAGCAATCTCCCGGCATCAATGAGGGGATTCATCAAGCACTTGATTTTGAGCTGACTAGCCCCTTTCTTCTTGGTGGCTGTAGCAACTTCAGGGTAGCCGACGAGACCTGTATTGGAGTTCAGGATGATGGCGGGGTTACGACCTGAGGTTGGATGGAGGACGAGCCAAGCCCCTTTGTCGATGGATGCCGTCAATCCCTTTTGAGCCAAGACTTCACGAACGGCTGCAACACCGCTACCATGACAGCTAGCCCCACGCGGGAGAATGGGGTCGCCTTGTATCCGTTTGTCTGATTCCATACGGGCTACAGCGTCAGAAACCGCTTGCTGGATGTTGCCTGGCGCGATATAGCTCTTGACGGTGTCTTGCAAACTGAATACGGTCTTCGACCAGTACGTTGATTTGATGCTGGTTGACACTTGGCATGTTTGGATGGCGACTTCAGAGTCAGCGGCTTCGATTTCAGTAATCCAGTCGACCTGATCCAACTTCGAATGAGCCTTGCGGACTTGCCCTTGGAAGACAACCCCATACTGCCCATGGACATATCCGGCTTCGACCTTGATGGATGCCAACTGACTACGGTGGAGTTGATTGCGGGAATTCTCGTTTAGGTTGTAGATCTTGATGGACGTCGTGTTAGGCGATTCACTCGTGCCCGCCTGGATACGCATGTTGCAGCGCAAATCCTCTATGACCCATTGCGTCACAGAACCCGAGCGACCTTGCTGGAGTTGGTAGTCTTCCCACGCAGATGTCCCATCCAACGTCGATTGCTGCGACGAGCCATGGCGGGCTTGCCAAGAAGTCAAAACACTGGCGTACGTCTCTGGAGGGTTAACGATGCCATAGACACCGGAATTGACCGTGACACGATATTTACGCTGAAATTGCATTGAGTTCTTCCAGCGTCGTGTAAACGAGAAGATGTTGGCTACCAAGGGAAGTCAGTGTCGGTTTCGTCGGAGCACTCAGCCCCATGTCGATGAGTTCCAGGCTGCCTGGCGGCATACGCGGGTCGTAGGACTGCGACAACCCCAGCGTGAGCCCAGGGAGGACAGGGAATGTAACCAAAGCCACGTTGGACGCATCGCGGAGAGTCAACATCCATGTCTCGGCGTACGAGTTCCAGTCGAACTGAAAACGCCAAACCGAGTCCTCAAGCGGGACGGTTTCAATGTAGTGTTGCTCGGTGCTTGTTGGAATGGTGACCATTACTTGCCTACAATCGCATGCCGAATAGTATCGGCGAGTGACATTCGCTTCTTCTCTTCGACCGCTTTATCGGCTGGCAGTGGATCCTTCTGCCCCTTCTCTTGGGTGCATTGCGCCTTAGGCGGAATTTTGACCTGGATTTTCCGGGTGACGATGTTGCCGACCATAAAGACTTGGGTCAATGTCAACTTGAATTGGATGACGCCGTATTCCTTCTCCAGGGTTTCGGGAGAAATATCGGAAATCGTTAAATCGCTCCATGATCCGTATGGGGTCGTTACCGTCAACAACTCAAGCGGCGGCGCGGCTTGGAGGGAGACCAACAAATCGTACAAGTCCTTCGACCTACCCCCGTTGTCTGCGTCCGAGAAGCCGCCGTCGATTTCAATCGTGAACGGCTGGGCGCGGACATGGTCCGTCTTGTCGGCACCCTTCTCAACTGGGTTGGTCGAGACTTTGGCTTTGTGGTTCGGCTTGAACGATTTGGTGACGTCGATGGTGATGCTGGAGGCGTCGTAAATCGAAGTGCCCCATGAAATGATGGTAGCCATTATGCAGCCTCGTAGCCATACGTTGACAGCGGACCATTGGCATCATTCAAGTGTCCTTGGAACATATCCATCCAGCCCGATTGAGCCTTGGATACGGCGGAGGCGATTTTGGTAGCCAGTCCATTAGCATCAGTGTCCCCATTTGCCGTCACATTGACGGTAACCGGGGCGGAGATGGTCGTGGTCTTTGAAGCACCAGGGATTTGGGTTTGGGTGCCAGTTGGCGGGGCACCAAGACCAAAGAGACCTTGTAGCCATCCGTTGGGGTTGGGTTCCGGCATGACTTGTCCAGCACCACCCGAGAACAAATCCTTGAAGAATCCAGAAACTACCTTGCTGTCCGTATTGAGCAGCCCAGCTCCAGGGATGAGGGAGTTCCATACGACTTCTTGGGCAGCTCCACCAACAGTCTTCCTGGTTTCGGCTAGGTTGTTGAGGTTGGTCCGGCGAAGGTTGGAGTTCATGCCGAGGACCTTTTTGATGCCCTCGAGTGTGCCACCAAGTAGTTCGTGGAAAGTGTATAGCCACGAGTCTTTGCTCAAGGGCTCGTTGACCCAGTCCATGAAGTGACCGAGAACTGATTCGCCGCCGGTCAAGTACTGGTAAACATCTTCCAATACAAGGACGAGACCAACAAGGCTGGCTACCACGACGCCAACGGTAGCGGCGAATCCGGCGAAGGCGGCAGTGAAGACTCCGGTTGCACCAGCCGCGAATTCCGTGACCAGTACTAGGTTGCCAAACCATTTGGCGAGCGAGATAACCGGCACCAAGAGCCAGGACAGTGCGGTAGCCAGGTGCGGAGCTAGGATGTTGAGGGCAATGATCGAAATTCCCCACTTCTCAAGCCATCGTAGACCTTGTTCCCATAACGGCATCTCTTCTGGAGCGTGACCGACAAGACTCGTGAAGTGCTCAATGCCGGCTGCGGTCTTGTCAATGGTCCAACCGAATGCGGCTCCAAGTTTCATGACCGCGGCTTGGATTTTGGGGTCATCAGCGAACTTTGCCAGGGCTTCGTTGAAGCGGGTGGCTGCAGTCAATCCTTGCCCAGCAAACAAATCGGACAAATGCTTGAAGGCGTTCTCGCGGTCCTTCTCTATATCCTTCAATTGGGCAGACGCTTTGATTTGGGCTTCGGTCATCACCCGAGCTTTGCCCATCATCTTGGTCATGCCCTCCGAGCCCTCTTTGAACATCTTGATGAGGTCAGTGCCAGCGCCACCGAACAAAGCCTGGAGGCGACCTAGGCGCTCTTCCGGCGACAATGCATTGGCTTCGTCAGCGACTTCCTTCATGACTTCAATCATCGGGCGCCATTTGCCTGATGGATCCTTGAAGTTGACGCCCCATTGATCAAGGGTCTTTTGGGCTTTTGCGGAACCCTTATCTACTTGCGACTGAATAGCTGCCAGCGACTTGAACGCCGACTCGATGGAACCGATGGATGTATCGGATTGCTCGGCTACGTAGTTCAGCCGCTGGACTTCATCCGCCGTCATGCCGAGGGTGGTTGCCAGCTTCTCGAAGCCTTCGCCGCGCTCCGCCGACTCCATGATGGTGGCGAAGCCCTTCTTGATGCCGCCGATTCCCAGATAGGCTGCAACGGCACCTTTGATGTAGCCACCAAGCTTCTCGAATACCTTGCCGGTCGCATCAGCCGACTTGCGGAGCTTGTCGATTTCGCCTTGGGCTTTGTTGAACCCAGACTCTTCCAACTTCGCTTTGATCGGAACCCACAGGTCGGCTAAGTCCACTTTATGCTCCCTTCATCTTTCGGTACTGCTCGGCTTCAGCTTTGAGGGACATATCGAGGTGGTAGTTCTCTTCAAGGACTTCAATCAACGTGTACACATCCGGGTCCGACAAGTCCCTACGGGTGGCTTTGCCGGCATTGATGAGGCGTTGACATTGCCACGGAGTGTAATTGATGGCTAGCGTTTGGGTTACCTCGAGTGACTTCAGGTAGGCTTCACGCTCTGGGGTGCCGGGGGTGTTTCGGCGTCTACGAGCTTCTGGGCTGTTGTCGACAACGCGCTCGCTAACTCCTTGAGCATCGTTGCCTTGCTTTCCAAAAAAGACCGAACCTCCTCGCTCACATTGACCGTGAGACCGTGGTAGAGAAGGTGAAGAATCTGGTCTGCATTACCAGCGAAAATCTCGCCTAGGTGCTTCTGGACTTCGTTGTCTTGGCTACCATCTTCGAAATCAACGGTAACCGAATACAAAACCTCTTTAACCAAGTAGTCGACTTCGGCTTCATCGAACACCTTCAACACCCGGCTAACTTGTGCAAACGAGGCGATGTCCAATCCGCCAATCTTCGAGGTCAGCCTAGGAAGAAGACGAAGAGCCTTCATTCCCGACATTGGCTTTACCGTAAAATCACCTACACCCCTGCTTGTGCTGAGCTTGATCATGTTCTACCTTTCCTGCGTGAAAACGGTTACGGCAACGGTGCTTCGTAGGGGACGCCAGACGCGCTAAGGAACTCATCGAGGTTACCCGACTCAAGAACCCACTCACGATTGGTCGCTTCACCACTGAATTCAATTGCCGGCATCTTAGTTACCCATGCCTTGGCAGCTACGATGTTCGTCCCACCCTCAGGGTCGACGAGGTTGAACGGGATCTGGCTATTACGTGTGGCTCGGTCAAGCCTCTCGTAAGTCGACAGAGTCGTGTTCAAAGGGGAATCTTGCATCACGGTAAGGGTGACTTTGCCGGAGCGGTTCGCGTTGTATACCCGCATCCAGTGACCATCACTACCGACTTCAAGCTTCCAGGTGTCTTCGTTGTATTCGACCTTGACGAACGTGCCCTTGGCGAGTCCAGTTACCGGAACGCCGCCGACCGACATCATGATTCTATCTGCAGAGTAAGTTGACATTCTTGTTTCCTTAAGCGTTTAGGGCTCTGTACAAGCAGCCCCGGATTGGTATTTGGATTACAGCGAAATCGTTCCGAAGACTTCAACGCGGTGGATGGACGAGCCGTACTTGTACGAGTACTTCACGTTGGCGAGCTTGCGAGCCACGTAATCGGCAGGCGAGATGGCGGAAGCCTTGGGGGCTGTGCATACGGGAGCGGGGTTCGAAAGCGCGATACCGTCTTGGACATCTTGCTGAACAGAAGCCTGGAGCGAGCCGAGGAACATGCTGATACCACGGTCGTCGAAGATGATCTTGGGGTTGTTCAAACGGATGGCAAGGAGAGCCGCCTTCATACGGGACACGCTGAACGGGACATCGCGGGTCACATCGAGCCAGTCACCATGGGACGTCTGGGCGCCAAGAGTCACATCCGTACCTTCAACATTGACGAAGACACCACCATGCTTGCCGCTGATACCATCCGAGCCTACGACGTTGTTGACTTGGGTCTCAGAAAGGTCATCGGCAGTCACGGACAAGAGTTGGCGGTATTCCCAATCGATTGCGCCCGGCTTGTAAGCCAAGCAGCTACCAAGGTATGCCGCCGAACCTTGCTGGCTAAGCCCACGACCGAAGAATCGGACCTGGCACTGAGCGTTGTTGGTCGCCTTGACGGTCGACATGATGTCACCGGTACCGGCACCGAGACAATCCGTATCGATGGTCGTGAAGTTACCGATGATGTCCTTGTTAGCGCCGGCTGCCGTCACTACCCAAGCCGCTGCCGCAGTGATCTCGGAAGCCGAACCAGTCGCCAGCGTAAGCGCGAACCAGTCCTTGTTCTCGGCGCGGATGGCGCTGAGTTCAGTCGCGAGAGTCGTCTGGGTCTGGGTCTGCATCTGGGTCAGATGATTCAGGTTCGAAGCCGCAACACTGAAGTGGAGACCAGGAGTTGCAGCCTTGCAAATCACCTTGGTGTCATCCTCGGTAGCGACAATGGCAACAGTTCCAACGACTGCTTGGATGGCTGCCGCGATGCCCTCAACCACGATCTTCAACGTAGGCGTGGGCGATGCTGGGGTTGTGTACGTTACAGTCGCTGCAACGCCCGTCGGACCGACAAGTTCAACCGAGTACACTCGCCCAACAACACTGAAGTCTACAGGGGCAAGTTCAACCGTCAAGTCGGGTGCAGTCGTCAACCGACCAATTCCCATGCGGCTGATGGCGGGGTTCTGAGCGAAGATAGCGGAAGCCACCTTGGCTGCGGCGCTGTTGGCACCGATGTCACTTGCAACACTCGAAGCGTCCGAGTAGAATCGAACAAGTTCAGTAAAACCAGCGGCAGTCACTTCGGCAGGCGTCAAGTAGACGGCGGCAAGAGGTGTGTCGTAGTTGGGGACAGTCGGGGTCGTGCTCTGGACTTGAGCTTGGACGCTCACAATACGCGTGGATGAAATCATTTTGAAGTATTCCTTTTGGGGAAGAGGGTCACATCGACCCATGAAGAAGGTATCGGGCTAGTCGCCCATATGGTTTAGGTATCGCCTACGACACTAGTCTGGGTTGGGTAAGTCAAGGCTCCAAGTTGAAGTTGTAACACCACCATCTGAACTCACGGTGCCTTCTACGTGCTCGATGTATGTAGCGTAATCGACATTGGAGACATGCAATCCAAACGTCAATTCAACTTGGGCACGGTCTTCGTAGGTCGCCCAACGGATACTTGGCACGGAACGGATTTCTCCGATGTTCCAAAGCCCGGTGTTGACGGCGCAAAGTGCATTGACTGCCCGTGGCGAGTGGAGTGATGCATTGAGTCCAGCGAGGGTTTCGTATGCATTTCCACCCTTGACATCGAAGTAGTCCAACATCCAGACCATACGAATCATCATCGTGCTTTGGGTTATGACTTCTTGTCCTGGGGTTGGCACGAGGTTATCGGTCTGCGTGAGAACTGGTGTCGAGCCCATAGGAGTTATCGACTTGCGTTGGACGGCACAAAAGGGAAGTCCAGGCAATGGCGAGCCGTCTTCAAAACCAAAGAAGAGTTTACCAGCCGAAAGCCCGAGAGCGGTTTGGAGGGTGTTGCAGATTCCGGTTTTCGTCGTAGTCCAAGACATTACTGTGTCACCCCGCGAAGGTATGCGATGCAGAATCCACCTTGAGTCATTCGGTCGCTGACCTTGGCTACCATGTAGGTCTTGCCATCAACCACCATCATGTCACCCTTAAGGAGCAAGGTAGATGTTTGGAGTTGGAGATCGTATGATGCGAAGTCGCCTTCAGCCGATTGGTTCAGTTTCTTGGTTACCGGGTGGGCATCGGCTACGATGAGAAACGACGATGGCGTGCCTGCTGCCGTATGAAAGTCGGTGTTGACGGTAGTGGCGCCAGGGCGTGTAACCGTGATGCTATGGGTGGCGAAGAAAGAAATAGCACTGGAAAAGTCGTATAGCATTATGTGGACTCCAGCTTGTGAGTGATGGCTCCAACAAGTTCACCGGTGTCGATGAGGATTTTATCGGAACCCTTGGCTTGAACTGTTTCAGGCTTGAGGGGCTTCCAGCCGTGTGGCGAGCCTTTGGAGTCAGTCTTCGTGATGTATTTCTTGACGTAAGCTGCAGCCGCCAGCCCCATACGCCCTAGGACAACATCTGGGTCCTTGCCTTGGATTATGGATTCAGTAGCCGCAGCGATTTGTTTCTCATTGAGTTCAGCGAATTCGGCTAGCCCAGGAACCAGGAACGGTCGGGCGGGTGTGCGGGCGGTCCCTAGCTCGTGGAACAAGGCGATTTCAGCGTTCCGTCCATCAGCTACACCGACCATGACTTTCTTGGAAGCCATTCGCTCCAACCGGTCAAGGACATCTTGGAGACTAGGTTTCACTAGAAAACCGTCATCGGGATAATGTTGATGAGCATCAAGTACTTGGCGCCATAGGTAGTCCGGTTCAAATTGGACTCATCGATAGGCGAGGTGCTACTGGGCTGAGTAAACGAAATCGAATCTTCGCCTACCGTCATGGAAGCCACGCCGAACATCGGGGCTTTGATGGTGGTAGAAGTTCCGAGACCTTCCATCTTGGCAAGGTGTGCTGCCAAATAGGATCCGGCGGCTACAGCCCTAGCATCAAGCCACGTGAAGTTTACCAGCATCGTAGCCATATCCGCATACACTTGAAGTGTCGCATCAGGAGTCGTGGTGAACTCCGGGGCGTAAGTACGGATGTTGGCGATAGTGATGACATTAGCCATTTTGGTTCCTTGCTAGTTGCTCTCGAAGTGTTCGGCTAGGCTCGTCTGCGTTCTATTGTGTTCAGCCCAACGCTTCTTGGCTGCTTCCGATAACAAGATACGTGTTTCTGGGGAACGATTAGCTTGAGCCGCCCTCATTCGAGATCGTGTTTCTGGTGAAATTGCGGGGCGATTCTGAGCTGATTTTGACATTTTAGCTCGATGATCTTCCGAAAGTTTCTTGCCCTTGCGAGTATTTGATAGCTTAGTTGATTCTGATATCTTAGCTTTATGTTCTACAGAAAACCTCTTTCCTTTATGAGCCTTCGACAACTTAGATCTGATGAAATCAGATGGATTAAGTAGCCCCTCCCCTCCATCTGTGGCATTGGTCAGCTTATATCCACAAAGCTTATAATGAGCAATACACCACATTTCCCCATGGTTAAGTTGTTCGTTGGTGGCGTCATCCTGGAATTCGTGGAGGATTTGAATGGTGGGCTTGAGCCCTTGAGCGAGGAGTGACTTGATCCAATTCACCTTATAGGACTCTTCCTTGAGCCGCGAAGGACGGAGATGACTCTTAGGTCTCTCCATGCCGGAAGATGATCTTCCGATATACCTGACTTCATGTGTTCGTGGGTCGCACAAGGCGTAGATGAGTTTCTTTGAGGTCATATCCGCCTAGTATACCACCAAACGTGCCCACCCGTCGAAGGGTGGCGAGGATCCACATCGCACGTAGGGCGAAGGACTCACTTAGAGCCCCAAGCCCACTTCGTTATGTCTTAGATGCCCGAGCAGCGGCAGGACGATTTGGGGTAGCGGTACGCAACTCCCCCGATGACGCTCTCGGCAGGACGGTACATCGCGAACCCTTCGTACTGCGCAGGGTGGAGCGTAGGAGCCATCGCCACGAGCCGCTGAACGCACTCCGCCGAAGGATCATATGCAAACGCCGTGGGCAGTGCGCCCGAAAGACCGGCGAACAGATGGCGCGAGCCTACGACTTCAACGCTCGGCATAGCCTTGTTGAAAGCCTCAAGCACAGTCTCGCTGGTGCCAGTGTCCATCTTCACGGCTCGGATTGTACGGAGACGTTGCTCGGGGAGCACGAGTCGCTTCGCATCTTCCGCGCCGCCAGTGAACGTATACACCTTGTTGACCATGCCCAACATGTCGGCAAGGATCTGGGGACCGCTCTTGTTGAGGAGACCAGTCGCATCATCAACCCAGTACGTGTGACCGGAGACAGTCGCGGGGGTGAATGTCAACGACTCAGGATGCGTGAACAGACCATACACATTGGTAAGCCCGTCAGCCAGACCAAGTAGCCATGCCTTCTCCGCCTTCTCATCGAGGGCTCGGCGGGACTTCTCGATCTTCCAAGCCTCAAGGGGAGTCTTGCTGAAAGCCGCTGTACGGAGTTCGCCGAAATCGAACTTCGAACGCTCACGGACAGGGAACACGGGAACGGTGGTCTTGCCGATGACGATCTGACCGTCCTCGACCACATCGTTCGCCTTGGCGATACGACCAGAACCCATGCGCTCGTACATCACGTACGCATACGCCTGAGCGCCTTCGTCAATCTTCAGGGGCTCGATGAGCTTCTCAGCCTCAAGCGACGGAAGGTGGTAGCCATAAAACTTGGGATCGAGAGCGGTGACTTGCTCTGCGAGGAACTCGGACTGCACGGCATCAACCGACTTGCCGAGGACTTCAGTGAAATTAGTAGCCATTGTAGTGTTTTCCTTTGTCAATTACGCCAGGTTAACGGCGATTTCGACGATTGAACCTGCGCTAGCGGACGCCATGAAACGGGCGCCTGCAACGAGAACTGCCTTCGACGTGTCGTCGGTCTTGCCAACCGTGCCAAGAGCGCGGGTGCCATTGACCGTGTACTGCACGTACACTGGATCCGCCGGGGTGACGGCGTCATTCGTGTACACGAAGACGTTGCCCTTGACGAGAGCGGAGCCGACCGTGTTGTTGGCAAAGCCGTCAACGTTGGTCTCGACGATGCTGTTCACGCCAACAAGCTTGTCGCCGCTGCCCGTGGGAAGACGCACACAATTGTCGCCAGTCGAATCGTAAGCAAGGAAGCGACCGTCTTCGATGACGGCGCCGGTGAGGTTGATGACCGCAAGGCTACGCTCGTGAGCACAAACAGTGCCAAGAGCGCCAACCTGCATGAAAGAAGAATAGGTGAGTTGAGCCATTGATTATTTCTCCGTGGAGGTACTAGGCTGAGCACGACCTGGTCGGAAGTATTCAGCGTGAAACTTAGCTCGGGGGCTTTGTGCTTCCTTTTGGGCTTGCACATTGACCGAATCTAAAGTGATTGAAGTGGGTGAGGGTTTGGAAACAGGTGCTACGTCATTTGACTTCGAAGGGGGTGTTGGAAGGACATCCCAGAGTGCAGCTTGGTAATCGGCTTGAGCGAACTTGTCAGGCGAGATGGAGGGGAAAGCCTTGCGGAGGACGTTGAGTTTGATGTCTGTCGTTGTCATTCCCTTCGAGTCCACACCCCATTTGGAAGCCAGTGACGCAAGCTCCATGCGGGTGGCAACAAGTGCATCGATTACTTCTGGCGAGCAGGCTTGGGTAAGTTCTGTTTGGAGTTGAACGATTCGAGCTTCAGCCGATTCGGCTCGTTGTGTGGCAGTAAGCAAAGCGGCTTGGCTCGCATCGTAGCTCGACTTGAGGACGAGTTCCTCTTCGGGTTCGGCAACGGCAAGTTCCGGGACTACAACTTCAATCGACTCGGCTACCACAACTACTGGAGTCTCATCGTTAGCGACCGGGACTTCAACTGGTGTCTGAGTGGTGATGTTTTCTTTCTCCATAGTTTCCTTTACGTAGTCAGTACAAATTGCGGAACCCCATCCAGCCCGAGGTGATCTACCCTCTGGAACCAGGGCGATGTGATTCGCTTGAAGTTTACGGTGTTGGAAATCAACGGAGACTTCCTGGTTCGTCATTGGGTCGGTAACCACCATGCCTGGGGTCGGAACTTGCTCACGGAGCCAGCCTACGGAGACGTACTTGCGACCTGCTAGGATGGCGTCGATGGACGACTTGTCTTTGACAATGATGTTGGCGGTCAGCCAGTTACCGTCTTGAGTTACCCTCTTGACCGTGCCGATGGCGCTCGACTTAAAGGTCTCATCTGTAATCCATGCTTCGGAAGGATGTCCATTGGTCAAGTCAATGGCTTGGAAGGATGCCATACACTCATTCGAGAACACGTCCTCGGCAGATCGATATACAAGCTTCTTGGAGCCGTCCAAGTTTTCATCGTGGTAGTCGAAAACACCCGGGTGCGTCACCTTCGCCCAAACACTGAGATAGCCATTTAGGAGCCGTGTTGGCTTCTCGAGTGTAGCGTCCGTCGAGACGATGTCGTTCGACTTGAAGAATTCGATTTGGCGTAAGCGCTTGGCGGCTTCTGCTTTGGTGGCATACGTGCCGAGGACTTCACCCGACTTTGACATAACTTGCCACTTGCCACTGCGTTGTAGCAAATAGTCCAAGGCAGATGTAAGCGATTCAGCAATGCTCATATGGTTTAGGTATCGCTCGTTGAGTGCTTGCTACTGGACTTCTATAAATCCAATTACGGTCAAGGTGTCGAACATCACCTGGTTTCCGTCAAGTATGCATTGAAAGAACCCGCTCGAAGTGTATTTGATGAAAGTGACTTCGACAACGCTAGTGTTCAGCGTGAGCAGATATTTGTGGTTGGGGATCATGGACATCCTTATATCGGGAACGGGAAGGTCTTGCCATATCCGCCGTTGCGTAGTTCGGATACCTCGCTTGACGACAGCGCCCGATTCCAACAACCCGCTTCGTCTATAGAGCCAGCACAACGACCATACGTCGAATAGCTGTACCCCAGACGGTCGAACTGAGTGTGTGTGGTGTCGTAAGTCATGGTCGCTGTAACGGGAGTGGAGTCATCGACATACAGCGTCACGGCATTGGTGGTAGCCGAGTGCGTGACAGCTACGAAGTGCCATGCCCCGTCATTGATGTCCGCTACGCCTTGGAGGGACTGGAACGCCCCACTAACCCAATGGCAATACGTCGCCTTTTTGTTGTCCACACTCAAACAGGCGTACGTGCTCGCACTAGCGAACAACGCATTCTTGCCACCGTGAGTCAAGTCGGTGCCGGCATTGGTCGTCTTGACCCAGCAAGCCCAACTAAGTCCAGTATACAGCGTTGTAGGTGTAAACGATATTCCCGAGGTCGTGCCGTTAAACGTGGCACACGACCCGAGTTTTCCGGCTTCATATATGATTGCCGTGTCGGTACCGGATGCGGATCCGGCGGCATCCGATGACTGCCCATTTAACTGGTAGTAATTCTTCAAGCCGGTCAGAAGAGACGAACTGTAGTTGCTGACTCCAACAGACATGTTTGAAAAATTACCTGCTACAGTGTTGGTTCCACTTGATTTGCCGATGTACAAATTGAACTTCCAGTTCGCCGCGTTAGCGCCCGTCTTGGACCTCATAGCCACCCAAACCCCTGCGGTCCAGTAGTAAGCTGTAACGATACTGCCGCACCTGGCGACGCGGAATTTACCTGTCGTCAGCGCGTCGGCTGGGCATGTGGAGAAGATGTCGTCACCCCCCGTCAACCACGTCTTGACTGACTCCGCAATCGGGGTTTGATATCGTTCGATTGTAATGGATTGTCCATACCCGCCAACCAAAGGATCAAACACTCGAAAAGAAAACCATTCGCTTGTAGTTGGAACTGACCATATTGTCAAATTGTAAGTCAGTGTCAGGTCGAAGTCGCCACACAGACCACAGTCCGGGTGGATTTGAGCCGCCCCGCCCGACGAAGTAGCGCTATCCGAGTTGCGAGTCAAAGTCACGACTCCAGCCGATGAAGTGGCAGTCCCGTAAGTGTGGTTGGAGATGTCTATAATGAATGAACCAATGTCCAGGGGCATGTAGCCCCACATGCATTGACCACCTTCGAGGAACATTCCTAGCGCGTCGTTTCGCATTACGACACGTTCCCAATCAGTCGACAAGTTGCGAACGTTGCACCTTGATTGACGTAATAAACGAGAGTGTCCTTCGCGCCAACGGTCGGTGTGAGCGTTGGCACGATCCCGGCGCTGAACTTCCAGAATGAGTTGAACGTCAACGTTCGAACCACAGCGCCCTGAGTAAACCCGATGACGCCAGACATACCCGCGAGAAGCCCTGTGGGGGCGTCAAGTACCGTGCTCTCCGAGGTCGTGTGATAGAAGTTCTGCCCAGCCGACATGTCGATGGCGATATGCCCACCAGACGACGTCAGTGCCTGTGGAGTGTATGTCGTGAGTAGTGCCGTTATTGGCGTGTAAGCCCCACCGTTAGTGCTGATCTCTGCAACTCCAGTGAGAGCTCGAAGGGCAACCCCACCCGAAGCACTGACGGGAGCGCTCGGGTCAGAAAGCATCGCCAAACATGAAGCGCTCGTGAGAGAGCCAGACTTCAGAACGAACAACTTCTCTACCGGAGTCCCGCCGATGCCAGTTCTCAATG